>ENA-OWPN01000342-OWPN01000342.1-human-gut-metagenome-genome-assembly--contig:-NODE-342-length-73304-cov-5.404019_pt1 | contig 73304 bp, 65 predicted proteins | sample MGYA00248266_ERZ651850 | MGnify/ENA primary metagenome ERZ651850 (study PRJEB26924, sample SAMEA4378296) | human gut metagenome | biome: human gut; feature: human-associated habitat; material: faeces... | reverse complement strand
AGTATTAATACTAAAGTAATGAAATAAAGTTCTTCTGTTCGATCTCTGTGAAGAGCGAAGACAGACAAAAACAAGCCCCGACGGTTCACTCCGCCGGGGCTTCGTTTTTTATGTGCTACAGATTATCTGTGAAACCAATCATATAAAATAAATAAACATGAAAAAAAAGTAGATATCCTTCAGTTGAACGAAGCAGTCAGAGAGCTGAGAGAACAGTGCGAACGGATGGAAGCCAATTTGCACGAAATAAATAAAAATGCAAGAATCATCAATCGGTTACTCGACCATGTTGATTTTGAAGAAAATTTGGTGGAAGTGGAGAAGATCGTTTTTCAGGGTGATACCAGCGAGTTTGTCGAACTCATTGCTCCCTTGCTCCGTAGTAACAAATGGCGGGTGAACGGGACATCGAAGGCGAAAAAGTTTCTGCGTGCCATCGATGAAGTCTTTAAGATTCAAAATAAGAAGATTCAGGGCTTTCTCAAATTCGACAGCCTCTATTCTGCTGTGAAAGAATATTTTGACAGCTACTTTCCCGACGATTCTTTTTCGTAAAAAAAGGAAAAAAGCAGGAAGCTATCCAATAGCTTCCTGTACCTTTGAAATATACCGGATAACCGGTAAACCTCCTAAATCTAAATGATATGATAGAAGCAACTCTTTTCACTAGTTTCAGGTATTGTCAGGGTAACAAGCCGCTTATCGAGATTCTCTACGATATCCGTGACGGAAAGTATGAAACAACTGTCAGCCTGCACCAAGCTGCGTTGAAAGCAGGCGACCGGGCTACCGCCGACCGGATCAAACGTTCGCTCAACGCTTTTACCGTCTCTGCTACCTACCGGAATGTACGTAAGGAGACTGACATCACCCGCTACAATCCGCTTTTGATCCTTGATATCGACCATCAGCCGGTGGAGACCATCGCTCGCCTGCGCGCGACGATCAATGAGTCTGTCTATACAGTTGCCAGCTTTCTGAGTCCCGGCGGACAAGGGCTGAAAATTATCACCTGGTCAGCCGTGAATATCGAACTGCTCCCGAAGAACCACCGGATCATTTACAATACGGTCAAGGTCTGGTACGAACAACTGCTTGGTGTGGAGATCGATGCTTCGGGAAGCGACGTGGGCCGCCTCTGCTTCGTATCCAGTGATCCGTCGCTTTACATCTCTCCCCGTTTCGACGACTGGCAGGATGCCGGCGAAGCGTTGCCCGACGACCTGCCGCTGCTGCCTCCCCGAGGGCAGGAAGCGAAACTCCCGAAGCCTGCACGTACTGCCATCGGTTTGTTTGAAAAGGCACGTAGGCAACTCGACAAACAGGAACGGTATGAGGAAGGCAACCGCAACAACTACGTCTATCATTACGCTTGTCTCTGTAACCGCCTGGGAGTACCCGAGCAACGGCTGGCAGACTATTGCGGGGAAAACTTCACCGATCTTTCCGCCGAAGAAGTACTCAGCGCGATAACAAGTGCCTATAGCCACAAAGAGGAACACAATACTAATTCGAAGAAGGCGAACGGGAAGAAAGTAGAGTGTATCCAGGAATATCTGTCAAAGCATTTCTACCTGCGGAAGAATGTCGTTCGTAACCTGGTGGAATATCGTGATAAAAGAGCCAAAAGCCAAAAATACCATCCGGTCACCGATTACTGGGAAAATACGGTCTGGTGCAATCTTCAGCTGAGCGGTATCTTCTGTAAAATCTCGGAGTTGCGTTCGGTGATCCATTCCGGTTTCAGTAAAGAGTTCGATCCCTTCAAATCCTATTTCAGCAAGCTGCCCGCCTGGGACGGGGAGACTGATCATATTGCCCGGCTTGCTTCGACCGTCAGCACCACCCGCCCTGAATACTGGTTGACCTGTCTCCGCAAATGGCTTGTTGCCGCCGTAGCGTGCGCCATAGACACTAATATGGAGAATCATACTGTATTGCTGCTGAGTGGGGGACAGGGATTGGGAAAAACAACCTGGTGCCGTAACCTGGTACCGCCCGAACTGCGCGAGTACACCTATTCCGGTAATCTCGATCCCTCTTCGAAGGATGCTTCCCTGCTTCTGAGTGACTGCTTCCTGATCCTCCTGGACGAGCTTTCGGGACAGAGCAGCATGGAACTGAACCGGCTGAAGGCGATGATCACAAAAAACTATGTGCACGAGCGGCGTGCCTATGCACATAATTCGGAGACCTACGAGCGGCGTGCGTCGTTTGCCGCCACGGTGAATGACAGCCAGGTGTTGAGCGACCGTACCGGTTCGCGTCGTTTCCTTTGTTTCGAAGCGGCGCGGATAGACTATCTGTCTCCTGTCGATTATAAGAACGTGTATGCTCAGGCATTGGCTTTGTATAAGGATGGTTTCAAATGTTGGTTCTCTGACACCGATATTACGGAGATCAATGCAAACAACGAACCTTTCCAGCAGAGTAGTCCGGAAGAAGAGCTGTTCTATACTTATTTTCGTAAACCCCGTCGTTTTGAGGCTTTTTTGCAGTTATCCAGCAGTGAAATCCTGGCTAAAATAGCCGAAAAGACACGTATGCCCATTACAAAAATCAACGTGGTTAACCTCGGGAAAATGCTGAAAAGGGCAGGTTTCGAACATTTTGTTCGTAATGGCAAACGTCTTTTTACTGTCATAGAGCTCACGTTCGACGAAGTGAAATCTATCCAGCAGGGAATCTCTTCCTATGAAATAGGTGCTGATGAACTGGTTGATAAACAATATGAACCTGCTAATGATGAACCTGGGAAAGAGAATGAAAATCTACAAATATCCTTGCTTTTCTAATGTTTCCGGGTGGAGAAGGTGGAGATGAAAACGTATTTCCCTACTTTTAATATATTGTATATTCCTATTTAGCATCGGTACTCCTCCAAAATGTCTCCAACTATTTATAAAAGTTACCCAAAACACCTTTTTATCTCCACCTTCTCCACCCGAAATCGTCCCGTACCCTTTTCCGAAACAGCTCTTGACCGAAAAAAAATAGCTCCCGACCCGTTTCTTTTCGGTCGGGAGCTATTTGGGGGAGTTAAGGTTCTCCTAAATGTTCCACAATACATTCTACCTGTTTAGGGGTGAAGCAGCGTGTTCCCGGATGGTAACCCAGGGCGGTTAGTTTTTCTTTGAGGATGCCGTGATGGTTGATCCAGCGCCAAAGTTGCATGATGGCTCCGCGATGGGAGAGGTGGGGATTGTATAGTAGGGCTAGTTCGCCGACACCGTATGCCCGGATGATAAATGTTTTTTGTTCCATGGTTTCTGTGTTTTTTCTACTGTAAATATAGCTATTAAGAGTAAGATAAACAAGGCTTTAATCGATTAATAAACGAAATAAAGTGTCGCATCGTCACGTCCCGTCATCCCAGGTTTCAGTAGGGGTATCCGGCTGCCGTATCTTTATATTGTAATTAATTACAACGCGATTTATCAACTATTAAAAACAATACAGATTATGGCAGTACAGTATCATTTGGTTCTTAGAAAAAACATGAGTAAAGAAGTAGAAGCAGGTAAGGAAAAGCTTTATTATGCCCAGACACGTGCAACGCGCACCTGTGGCTTTGAAGAATTATGCGATCTGATTGCGGAGAGTTCAACGGCATCGAGCGGTGATGTCAAAGTGGTTCTCGACCGCATGGTTAAATTTGCAACGAAGGCACTCGAACGTGGTGAAGTGATACAGCTTGGGGAACTCGGTAGTTTGCAGCTGATTATGGGGAGTAAGGGTAGTGAGACTGTGGAAACTTTCTCTTCAACCTTGCTGAAGAAAGCACGTTTATGTTTCCGTCCCGGTACCCTTTTGCGGAATACGACGCAAACAGCAAAAGGAGAGCGAACAACTATCAATATCACACCGTCCAAAGACGACGGTGAGGACGATCGCCCGGTAATTGAATAGTAATCCTAAAAAGAAAACAGCCTCAGAATAAATCTGAAGCTGTTTTCTTTTGATTTGTAATTTGTTATCAAAGAATTCGTTATCTTTGTGGAAGTGTGTAATCAAAATTTTAGCGATATGAATCAAGATGATAGTAGTTCTTTGGTTATCTATGAAAGCAAGGATGGTGCTATCCAACTGTATGTTAAGTTGGAAAATGAGACAGTATGGCTGTCTGCTAACCAAATGGCATCTCTATTTGATAGGGATGAAAAGACAATCAGAAAGCATGTGAATAATGTTTTCAACGAGAACGAGCTTGCAAAGGAGAACAACACGCAAAAAATGCGTGTTGATGGAGTAAAGCAACCTGTCGCATTTCTTTACGATGAAGACGGACAGAAGCGCATTGCTGATCATATGTTGGTGGCACTGACTATCATGATTGCTGAGTCGAGAACGGAAGAAAAGGAAATGATGGTTAGTATTATTATGAATTGCATATAAAAAGTAGTAACCCTGTTTCAACAGGTTTTTCAACATAGTTATCAACAGGTTAATTTCTTGATATTAGTTGCTTTAACTATTTTGTTGATAGGATATGAACAAAAGCATATAATACGGTTGTGAATAACTTTGGTGGGTTATAAAAAGAAAACAGCCTCAGAATAAATCTGAAGCTGTTTTCTTTGAGTGATCCGCCTGGGGTTCGAACCCAGGACCCCATCCTTAAAAGGGATGTGCTCTACCTGCTGAGCTAGCGAATCATCCTGTGCATACTTTGTATTGCGGTGTGCTTTACTTCTGTATTGCGGGTGCAAAGGTAGGGTTTATTTTTTAATTTGCAATAGCTGATGGATATTTTTTTTGAAAAAAGTTACTTTTTTTCTTTCTTCTTCGGTTGAATATCGGCTGGCGGAGGAGGAATAATATCCCCTTCCAGCAAGATAAAACGCTTATAATAAGAGAGACAGAGTGTCGTAAGCGGTAATGCGATGATCAATCCGATAAATCCGAGTAAAGTTCCCCAAATGGATAAAGAAAGAAGAATGATGGCAGGGTTCAGGCCCATCGCTTTTCCCATGATACGGGGCGTGAGGTATAAATCCTGGATGCACTGGACAATTCCGAGTATCAGCAATCCCGATCCGAAAATGATCCAGAAATTTTGTCCTGTCTCTGCCGACTTCAGTAAGCTGAGGATAATCATCGGGATCAGTCCGATCGTTTGCAGGTAAGGGATCAGGTTAAGTACTCCGATAAACAGACCGAGCGTGACACCCAACGGGAAACCTACAATCTTGAATCCGATAGCCAGCAGGACACCGACACACAATGCGATCAGCGACTGGCCGCGGAAATAGCGGTTCATGCTCTGCTCCACGTCGTCGGCAAGCCCTTTGGCGAAAGGACGGATATGCGCCGGGATCAGGTTGATCCATCCGTTGGCTATCTTCTCGTAATCCAGCAGGATGAAAATGAAATATAACAGGATCACAAAGATAATCGTTATGCTGAAAAGGATGGAGAAAGTGTTCGACAGGATATTCCATACTTTGGGAGCCAGCTGCTTGATGGCATTCTGTATGTTCTCACGGCTGAGAAGCTCCATCAGCTGGTTGATGTCCACATTGGTTTCCAGATACGTGATCCAGGACTCGGGGATCAACGGGATATATCCTTCACCCGGATTGTGCGTACGCATCAGGCTGAGAGTTCTCTCGGCTTCCTGGGCGATGGAGGGAACAACCAGTGCAGCTGCCGTACCGATAACGAGCGAAGCGCAGATGATCACGGCTATGATAGCCAGGATACGGCTTTTCAGCTTCAGCTTGTATTGGAAAAACTTCACGAAAGGTTGCATCATATAAGCCAGCAACCATGCGATCAGAAAAGGAAGCAACGCGGTCCGCAGTATGGTGATCAGATAGAGCAATGCGCCGATGATGACGATACTGAATACGATACGTGTGACACGGTCGAATGTAAATGGCCTTTCAAATAATGAGTTCATATTTTAATTTTTATCTTTGCCTGTGACAAAGATAAAATAAACTGGAATAGGATAATAAGATGATAAAGAAAATATTATGTGCAGCTTTGCTGTTAGGCTGCCTTTCACAGCCGCAGGCACAGACTCCCCAACCTGTAAAACAATTGCTGAATGCCCCTTATATGAAGGGGGCGACCTTCTCCATTGTGGTGAAAGACGTGCAGGATGGAAAAACGGTTTACAGCTATGACGAGGATCGTGCCGTTTCTCCGGCTTCTGTTCTGAAAACGGTCGCGACGGCTACGGCTCTTGAAATATTGGGAGACGATTATCGGTACGCTACGTCGCTGGAGCATGACGGGAGTATCAAAGAGGGTGTCCTGAATGGAAATCTGTATATCTGGGGAGGCGGTGACCCGTCGCTGGGGTCGTCGCATTTCGCTCCCGACAGGAATCGTTATACGCCCGCACAGAATACCTTTATTCCCGAATGGATAGCGGCGCTGAAGAAGGCGGGTATCCGGAAGATCACCGGGGCGGTGGTGGCAGACGAACGTATTTTCGATACGGAGGGTGCTTCTATCAAATGGCTGCGGGAAGATATGGGGAATTATTATGCGCCGGGAAGCTACGGGCTTTCGGTGTTCGACAATATGTATAAGTTGTCCCTGAAGACGGGGGCTGCCGGAACTCGTCCGGAGGTTGTTGGGACTGATCCGGCAATTCCTTCCCTGCGGTTTATCAATTATCTGAAAGCGTCGTCGTCGGATAGTGCTTATATAATCGGTGCCCCGTTGTCCGGCGAGCGTTATTTACAGGGTGTCGTTCCTGCTAACCGCGAGAATTATGTGTTGAAAGGCGATATTCCCGATCCGGCTTTGTTTCTGGCGGAATATCTGACCGGTTGCCTTGAGCGCGAAGGTATTGTGGTAGGAAAGGAGCCGACTTGTTACCGGATCGAATCGGAAGCCGGCCGATGGAAAACGGTCGAGAGGAAGCCGGTTGTAACGACTTATTCGCCGGCATTGAAAGAGATTGCGAGCGTGACGAATCATGTCAGTCATAATTTGTTTGCGGATGCACTGGTGAAAACGGTCGGTCTGCAATATGTTCCCCGGAAAAACGAGGTGATCTCTTCTTTCGGACGGGGTGTGCAGGTGGTTCTTGATCATTGGAGGAAGAAGGGGCTGGATGTATATCCGTTGCGGATGCATGACGGCAGCGGACTGGCTCCGGCCGATAAGGTATCGGCTGAGTTTATTGCTGATCTGCTGGTGTATATGGCGACGAAATCGGAGGTTTCCGAGGCATTCTTCGAATCATTGCCGCAGGTGGGTGTGGAAGGCTCGGTCCGCAACCTGTTGAAAGGAAGCAAGCTGCAAGGGAAAGCCCGTTTGAAGAGTGGAGGGATAACGGGAGTACGTAGTTATGCCGGGTATATAGACAAAGACGGCAAACGTTATGCTGTTGCCGTTTTCTCCAATAATTATTCCTGTAGCATGGGGCAGATGACGAAGGGGCTGGAAAAGTTGCTGTTGCAACTTTTCTAATTGAAAGTTGAGAATTGAAAATTAGGCTTCGCGTTCGGTAAACAAATCGACTAAAGCCAGCATAGTCTCTTAATTTTCAATTCTCCATTTTCAATTTTCAATTTCTCAGGGCAGTAGCGACCTCTGTGCCAGAAACTCCATGAACTTCTGTTTGTAGTTGTCAGAGATGGGGATATATTCTTTGCCGAAGACGATGCGGTTGCGTTCGATCACTTTGATCTTTTCCGGCTGGACGATGAAGGAACGGTGTACGCGGATGAAACGGTTGGTCGGCAGCATGTCTTCCAGGCTTTTCATGCTCATCAGCGAGAGGATCGGATGCGGTTCGCCTTCGATGAATATTTTGACATAATCTTTCAGTCCTTCGATGTATAATATCTTGCGGAGTTCGACCTGCACCAGTTTGTATTCTGTCTTGATAAAAATGCTTTCGATCGATGACTGAGACTGTGTTGCCGGGACGGTCGGCTGGGCATCTTTTCCGGGATCGGCTTTCCCCTCTTTCCCTTCCCGCAACAGTTCGTACCATTGCAGCGCCTTGTTGGCCGATTTCAGGAAGTCGGCGTAACTGATCGGTTTCAGCAGGTAATCGAGAGCGTTTACCTTGTAACTGTCGAGTGCATATTGGCTGAAAGCCGTTGTGAAGATGATCCGTGTCTCGGCTTCCAGTATGCGGGAAAATTCCATGCCGTTGAGTTCGGGCATCTGGATGTCCAGGAACAGGAGGTCGACTGGCTCTTTGGTGAGCATGGGCAGGGCATTGACCGCACTGTTGTATTTCCCGGCAAGTTCCAGGAACGGGGTCTTGTTGACATAACTTTCCAGCAGGCTGATTGCCAAAGGTTCGTCGTCGATGATTGCACAAGTCAGATTCATAATAATTGAAAGTTGAAAATTGAAAGTTGAAGATAGGGAATTTGGAACATAATTTTCCATTCTCAATTTTCAATTTTCAATTGATTTGTATTTCCAGCATGCTATGATAACTGTCACCGTCTACACCGCATGAGAAAATATGTTTGTTCGGATAAATTAATTCAAGCCGTTTGCGCAGGTTCTTGATGCCGATTCCCGAACCGCTCTTGTCCTGTTCCGCATCTTTGGGGAAATAACTGTTTTTCAGGATGCAGACAACCAGGTCGCCGCTCTGGTGTATATCCAGATGGATGAACGAGGGTTGGCTGTTGCTGACGCCGTGTTTGAAGGCATTCTCGATCAGGGAGATGAACAACAAGGGGGCGATCATGGCATCCGGCTGGACGGCGGATATCTCCGTTTTCAGTTCCACATGCTCCGGCAGGCGGATGCGCATCAGTTCTACATAGTTGCGGATAAAATCCAGTTCGCTTTCCAGCAAGACGTGCGGCTGGCTACTGTCGTAAAGGACGTAACGCAGCAGGCGGCTCAGGTCGTGGACTGCTTCTTGTGCTCGTTCGGGACTGAAAGCGATCAGGCTGTAGATATTGTTGAGCGTGTTGAACAGGAAATGTGGGTTCAGCTGGCTTTTCAGGTTCTGAAGTTCGGCTTCTGCCCGGCTCTTCTCCAGTTCGCGGCGCATGGATTCTACCTGATACCAGCCGCTCGTCATCTTGATGGCGACACTCAGACCTGCCACCAGCGCATACAGCATGGCATTGACGAGGAAGAAGCCGATGATCTCCTGCAACTCCCTTTCCGGACGGTGCGGGCGGTGTATCTCCGGCGGTGGAAGCAGTTGCATCAACAGATGTACCGCCAGCATCGCAAAGGCGATCAGCAGGACGTTGCTGAGGAAGAACTTCCATCCGTGGCGTGAAAACAGATAACGGTTTACCAGCAGGAAATAGTTCACATAGAAAACCATCATGAACGAAAGCGGAACGATGACGGAGCGCAGATAGCTGATCACCGTCAGTTCCTGTGATTCCCTGCCCGTAAAGAAGAACGGCAGGCCGAACAAAATCCCCCAGGCAGCAATATGGATAATGCTGCCCATGCCCTTGAAAGGAGGAGATATATGCGTATGTGTTGTCGTTTCTGTTTTCATCTTTTACAAAGATATTAAATAATTTCTTATTCGTAACGGATTGCTTCGATCGGATCGAGCTGGGCGGCTTTCTTGGCCGGATACCATCCGAAGAAGACGCCGGTGACGGTACAGACGGCGAATGAAAGCATAACGCTCCACGGTTGGATATAGATCGGGAAGTGGGCGACGCCGTTCACCACCAGGGCGGCTCCTACACCCAATACGACACCGATCAGTCCGCCGGTCACACTGATCAGGATGGATTCGATCAGGAACTGGGCGAGGATGTCGATCCCTTTTGCCCCGATACTCATACGCAAGCCGATCTCGCGGGTACGCTCCGTGACGCTGACATACATGATGTTCATAATACCGATACCACCAACGAGCAACGAAATACCCGCCACAGCCGCCAACAGCACGGTCATCATGTCCGTAGTGCTTGTCAACATCGTGCTCAACTCCTGCTGACTACGGATGGTAAAATCATCATCGTCACTTTCCTTCAACTTATGGTTGCGGCGGAGTATTTCTGTAATCTCGTCAATGGCCTGGTCGGTGTATTCCTCTTTGAGGGCCGAACAGGTGATGCCTTGCAGATGGGTGATGGCCAGAACTTTTTTCTGAATAGTTGTGTATGGAGCTAAGATTAGGTCGTCCTGGTCCATTCCCATGCTGTTGTATCCTTTGCTTTCCAGCACACCTACGATGCGGAAAGGTAATTTCTGAAAGCGTATGACTTTGCCGACGGGGCTTTCGCCGTTGGTAAAGAGGTTGTCGACTACGGTTTTACCGACTACACAGACCTTTGCTGCTGTCTGGATGTCCTGTTCGGTGAACATATCGCCGTCTTCCACCTTGTAACGGCGGATTTCGAGATAGTCGGGACTGATACCGTAGACGGTGGTCGGGGCGTTGTTGGCTCCGAAGATGGCTTGTCCGCTGCTGTTGACCGAAGGGGAGACGGCAGAGACGTAACGGGTTTCGTTAACGATGTTCTGATAGTCTTCCAGCTTCAGTGTCTCCATAGCGGAAGCATCCTGACGGACACCTCCCCGGACATCGGCACCGGGATGTATCATGATCATATTCGAGCCCATCTCGCTGATCTGTTCCTGTATGCTCCGCTTCGATCCTTGTCCGATGGCAAGCATCGTGATCACGGAGGCAACGCCGATGATGATACCGAGCATCGTCAGGAATCCGCGTAGCTTGTTGTTGGCAAGGGCACGGAGGGCTATTTTTATGAGGTTTGTTCCGTTCATTGTTTTGTATAATTTATCGTACAGTAAAGATAATATTAGGGGACGCAGATGACGCAGAATACGCAGATTGACGCAGACTTTTTATTTTCTTATTTAACACAAATCTGCGTTCATCTGTGTTCTCTGCGTCATCTGCGTCCCCTAATAGTTTATTTGTCTCAGTCTTCATTCTTTGGTAATTTGGATAAAGCCTCTGCTGCATCCAGGATGTTTGTATTGACCGTGTCGGCCGTTACATGTCCGTCACGCAGGGTGATGTTGCGGCTGCTGTACTGGGCAATTTCCGGGTTGTGCGTTACGAAGATGATGGTACGTCCTTCGGCATGCAGTTTCTGGAAGAGTACCAGGATCTCGAATGACGTACGTGTATCCAGGTTTCCCGTTGCTTCGTCGGCAAGGATCACTGCCGGGTCGTTCACCAGGGCGCGGGCGATGGCTACACGCTGCATCTGTCCGCCGGACATCTGGTTGCTCTTGTGCATCAGGCGGTCGCCCAGGCCGACGGCAACCAATGCCTGCACGGCTTTCTCATGGCGGGCGGAGGCACTGAAGTTGGGGTTGTACATCAGAGGTAGTTCTACATTTTCTACGGCTGTCGTTTTGGGCAACAGGTTGTAACTCTGAAAGACAAATCCGATCTTCCGGTTGCGCAGGGTGGCACGGGCATTCTTTCCCATCGTGCGGACGGAGACGCCGTCGAGATAATATTCGCCCTTGGTCGGTGTGTCGAGGCATCCCAACGTGTTCAGCAGCGTACTTTTTCCCGAGCCGGAGGTTCCCATGATGGTGACGAACTCTCCTTCGTGTATCGTGAAGGAGACGCCACGCAGGGCATGGACGATCTCGTCTCCGACTTTGAAGTCACGCCTGATGTTATCTAATTTGATTATCTCTTTCATTACTGTTGTTTTTTAACTGTCAACTATCACTTGTCAACTGTCAACTATTTTTATTTCTTCTTCTTATCGCTTCCCGGAGGGCCAGGCATAAACGGACTCTTTTCCGTTGGGGCAGCGGCCTGTGCCGGTGTGTCCGAAGTAAGGTCGACAGCGATTTCTTCGCCTTCGTTCAGTCCGTCGATCACTTCGATCATATTGCCGCTTGTCGATCCGACAGTAACGGCTTTCGGGTGCAACTGCTGTCCTTCTTTAACCCAAACCAGACGTTTGCCGGCCGGTGCTTCCTGGGCAGTGTTTTCGGCGATCAGGCCGGTGCCGATGAGTAGTTCTTCTTCCGGAACGAAACGTAACGACTTGGTCGGAATGGTCAGGACGTTATCGCGTTCGAGCGTGTAGATCGTCACGTTGGCCGTCAGACGGGGTTTCAGTTTCAGGTCCGGATTGTCGGCGGTAATCACTACTTCATAGGTTACGACCGTAGAGGATGAGCTGGTGGAACTGCTCGAACTGCTGCTACTGCTGTCGCCCAGGCGGATCTGCCAGACGGTTCCTTCGAATACATCGTTCGGATAGGCATCGACGGTAAAGCTGACGCGCTGTCCGTCGTGTACGTTGCCTATATCGGCTTCATCGACATCGGCGATCACCTGCATCTTGGTCAGGTCGGCGGCGATGGTGAACAGGGTCGGCGTTTCGAATCCGGCGGCAACGGTCTGCCCTTCTTCAACGGCACGGTTGATAACGACACCGTCGATCGGGCTGGTGATCGTGGCGTATTCGAGGTTACGGTTCACTTTGACCATCGCTGCCTGATTCTGTTCGTAGGAGGCTTTCGACTTTTCATAATTGTAAGTCGCTGTCTCATAATCGGAGTCGCTGATCAGTTTCTTTTCGTAAAGCACCTTGTTACGTGCGTAATTCTTCTGCTGGTATTCGTATTCGCTCTTGCTGCTTGCCAGCTGGGCCTGGGCGGATGCCAGTTCGGCCTTCAGGTTTACTTTATCCATTTCTGCGATCAATTGTCCGGCTTTCACTACGTCGTTGTAGTCTGCGTACAATTTGTCGATGATGCCGGATACCTGCGTACCGACTTCCACTTCCGTCACCGGTTCTACTGTTCCGGTAGCTGTCACTGTGTTTGAGATGGAGCTGCGGTTCACTTTGGCGGTTTCGAGGCTGATGCCGCCTTTCGATGATTTACCTGTAAAGAACCAGATTCCTCCGGCTACGACCAGCACGCCTGCTATACCGATAATAAGTTTCTTGTTCATATCTTTTTCTGTTTTTATTTTTTACTTAGAACATCACGATTTCTTCACCTTGGTAGAAGCGCAGCAAACCTGCGTTGAGGATGGCCGTATATTTGGCCTGTAGCGTTTCCTGCTGGGCACTCAGGAGATTGTTTTTCTCGGTGAGCAGTTCTACCGTATTTTTCATGCCGACGTTGAACTGTTCGCTGACAAGGGCGTAGCTGGCTTCTGTGCTTTTCAGCTTCTGTGCTGCGGCTACATATTGCTGTTGGGCGCTGTTGGCTGTCAGCCAGAGGCTTTCAATCGTTTTGTAGAGTGTCTTCTGGTTGTCCATCAGGTCGAGCTCGCTGGTTTGCTTTTGCAGCTTCGCTTTGTTGACAGCTGTCTTTGCCTGTCGTTTGTCGAAGATGGGGATACTCAGGGTCAGGCCCAGGGAGTTGTTCCAGTTCTGTTTGACCTGTTCGCTGAAGCTGAAATCGTTGCCGTTGGCATTAGTCGTTCCGATCCCGGCGCTGAGGCTCAGTGTCGGGATATATCCGGCACGTGCCATCTTGATACTCAGGTCGGAAGACTGGATATTCAGTTTCCCGGATTCTATTTCAGGGCGCAAGTTGAGGGCGGTCTGGTAGACATCGTCTTTGCCGGGCAGCGGTATCAATACGCTGCTGTCGTCGAGTTGCGGCATGTAAAGATCCATTTCGAAATCGCCGTCCAGTTCGAGCAGCTGTTTCAGTTGCAGCTTGTAATCCTGCAAAGTTGTTTGCGAGGTGACCAGTTGGTAGTTATTGCTGCTTACCTGTGCTTCGAGTTGGGCGAGGTCGCTGGAGGCGATGCTGCCGGCGTTGAACAGTTCCTGTGCACGTTCGTATTCTTTCTGACTGACTTCCAGGGTCGATTCGTTCACTTTAACTGCTTCGGCGGAATAGAGTATCTGTACGTACAGCTGGGTGATGTTTTCCTCGATGGTGTTTTCGCTTTCGTCGACGGAGAGTTCGGCGATGCGGCTGTTCAGTTGTTGCTGTTTGACAGTGTTTACCCGTTTGCTGCCGTTGTAAACCGTCCAGTTGGCATCGATGCCGTAGCTACCGTTATAAGAGGTTTTACTTTCGCTGGTGGTGATGTTGTCGCCACTGATGATCGTACCGCTGGCACTGTTCGGGCGGTTCACGATGCGCTGGCTGATATTTCCACTCAGAGAAGGAAAGAAATCCGCCTTTGCCGACTTTACATCTTCTTGCGTGCTCTCGACGCTGATGCGGTTACGGCGGATGGTGATGTTATGCTCCAGGGCATAATCAATGCAATCACGAAGCGTCCACTGCTTCGGCATGTCGTCCTCTGCTTTCATTCCGGCAGGCAGAAGAAGCAGGCAGGATAGGATTATTAGAGAGATCTGTTTCATAATGCTTTCGTTTTGCGACCTAAACAATCTTTTTTACCTTTATTTTCTGAAGCAAAACTACTTTGCATTAAATTCCTATACAATTAGAATAGAAATAGGAGGTTGGTTCATAGACGAAAACGGGGATTTTGCCGATAAACGGAATAGAGGGGGAATGATAAGGTTTGGTTATTAGATTCGTAATTAGAAAAGGGACGCAGATCTGCGTCCCTTTTCTATGATTACATTTCTCTTAACCAGATATTGCGGAAGCTGATCGGTTCGCTGGGATCACCGTGGCTCTGCAGGATGATCGGGCCGGCTCCGTGAGGGATCACTTTCGGGAAGCCGATGTATTCGGTTGTTCCGAGGATCGTCGTGTTGTTCTGCAAAACGATGCCGTTCTGGATAACGGTGATGCGGGGCGGCACGCGATAGGTTCCGTCTTCTTTGAAAACAGGAGCGGAATAAATGATATCGTATACATTCCATTCACCCGGTTTACGCATGGCGTTTGCCAACGGCGGTGTCTGTTTGTAGATACTTCCGGTCTGTCCGTTCACGTATGTTTCGTTGTTGTAGCAATCGAGCACCTGGACTTCATACATTCCTTGCATAAAAATACCGCTATTACCGCGTGCCTGGCTTGTTCCTGTGATGTTTTCCGGAACGCACCATTCGATATGCAGCTGGTAGCTGTCGAATTTCTGTTTGGTTTGGATATCTCCGGCTTTCTTATTCACGGTGAATACGCCATCGTGTACAATCCATTGAGCCGGTTCTCCTTTGGTGTTTTCCCAGGCGGAAAGGTCTTTGCCGTCGAACAGGACGATCGCGTCGGACGGAGCCGAGTTTGTTTTGATATCTCCCGGAGTGACGATCTTGGGTTGCGGTGTCCAGTATTCCGACATGCCCGGAGTCATTTTTTCAGGTTGTGGATACTCTTTCTGTTGCGCACTCATGCTTACACAAGCCGTACAAGCTATGGCTGCCAGTACGGCTTTGCTGGTGAAGTCTCTTTTCTTCATGGTCTAAATTATTTTAGGTTTACATATTTTATGATGCAAATCTACATAATAATTTGCCATGTTGTAACTGCTTTTACCGGAAAATACGTTTAACTGTTGTGATTGAAAAGGCGTTGTTCCGCCAGCTTTTCGTATTTGGTTCCGGGACGGCCATAGTTACAATAAGGATAAATGCTGATTCCGCCTCGTGGGGTGAAAATTCCTGTCACCTCGATATACTTCGGATCCATCAGTTTGACAAGGTCTTTCATGATGATGTTGACACAGTCTTCATGAAAAGCACCGTGGCTGCGAAAACTGAAAAGATATAACTTCAGGCTCTTGCTTTCCACCATTTTCACATCGGGGATATAGTCGATATGGATGGTTGCAAAATCCGGCTGTCCGGTGATCGGGCAAAGGCTGGTGAATTCCGGGCAGTTGAAACGTACCCAGTAGTCGTTGCCTGGATGTTTGTTGGTGAATGCTTCCAGTACTTCGGGGGCATAATCCTGTTTATATTCGGTAGAACCGCCTAACAGGTGCAGTTCGTTTTCTTCTTTTCTTGTATCCATAATCTTATTTCTTCTTCCTGTTTAGGTATTTCTCCAATCCTTCTCTACGCAATTTACAGGCGGGGCAATGGCCGCAACCGTCGGCAGGAACACCGTTGTAGCAGGTCAGTGTCTGCGTGCGGACCAGGTCGAATACGCCCAGTTCGTCGGACAACTCCCATACTTCACTCTTGTCACGGTCCATCAGCGGGGTGTGGATGACGAACTGTTCGTCCATAGCCAGATTCAGCGTGACGTTCAGTGAGCGGACAAAGGTGTCGCGACAGTCGGGATATCCGCTGAAGTCAGCTTCCGAGACACCGGTTACCAGGTGGAAAATCCCTTTGCTCCGTGCCATGATGGCAGCGAAAGTCAGGAAAACCATGTTTCTTCCGGGAACGAATGTGTTGGGGTAACTGTCTGCCGGCTTATCCTCGTCCATGACGATCGAGGTGTCTGTCAGCGAGTTCGGAGCCAGCTGGCTGATCAACGATACGTCCAGCAGCTGGAACGGAACATGGGCATCGGCTGCGATCTTTCTTGCAATTTCAATCTCCAGGGAATGTTTCTGACCGTAAGTAAAACACACGGCTTCTACACGTGTAAAATGCTTCTTTGCCCAAAACAGGCAGGTCGTGGAGTCTTGTCCACCGGAGAAGCATACCAAAGCGGCTTCTTGATGTTTCATATTTTTCTTGTTTTATACGTGGTTCAGCAAGCACACGGAAAAGGAGACGTTCCTTTTCGCCGCAAAGATACTTTTTTAATTGAAAATGGAGAATTGAAAATTGAAAATAGAGGGGTATAACTAGAACTATTGCACAGAAATGATGTAATTGTGCTGCACATTCTTGTTAAAAGTGTGCAATATTGAAGAAAAGTATTTATCTTTACCGCCGTTTTGTAATAATGAAAAGTAAAACATGAAGAAAAAAGTATTATTAGGTGCGGCATTGATGATGATGCCTCTGCTTTCTTTCGCTGGTGGATTATTGACGAATACCAATCAGCATGCAGCCTTTTTAAGATCACTTTCGCGAGGTGCTGCAATCGATATAGATGGTGCTTTGTCTAACCCAGCGGGCCTTTCTTTCTTGCCGACAGATGGTTTTCGTGTAGGCGTGAGTATTCAGAGTGCTTTCCAAACTAGAAATATCGATGCCTCTTTTGGCACATACAATGGTTTCGATCCGGCCAATCAGAAGCCGACAGTGGGAAACTACAAAAAGTATTACAAAGGAAAAGCGGCTGCTCCTGTGATTCCGAGTGTTTTTGCGGCTTATAAAAAAGGTGACTGGACTATTTCCGGATTCTTTGCCATCACGGGAGGAGGCGGTAAGGCTTCGTTTAACGATGGTTTGCCCATGTTCGAATCGGCTGCTATGGCTGGTATATTCAAGGAAAGTTTGACGAATTATGTGGCGTCAGGCGGTAAAAGTCCCATCGTGACTCCGGATATGTATACTATTAACAGTGCGATGGACGGTAGACAGTATATTTATTCTCTACAACTTGGTTTGGGATACAAAATCACGGATTGGATTTCTGTCTTTGCCGGTGGACGGATGAATTATTTTTCAGGAAACTACGAGGGTTATCTGAATGCGAAACTAAAACAGAATTTAGGCGGATCGGAATTGATGGCGTTAGCTTTGGATTGCGACCAGACGGGTTGGGGACTCACTCCGGTTCTTGGAGTCGATGTCAAATATGGTAAATTCAATTTCGGTGCCAAATATGAGTTCATGACGAACCTGAACATCGAAAACAATACAAAGAAGTTGGATTATCCTGATAGTGCGGAATCTTTGGTTGGTGCTTATAAACATGGTGTGAATACGCCGAACGATATTCCCTCAATGCTTTCTGTAGCTGCCTCTTATCGGTTTTTACCCATGTTAAAAGCATCTGTCGAGTATCACTTCTTCGATGACAAGAAAGCTGGAATGGCCGGTGGAAAGCAGAAAGAGCTCGAAAGAGGTACCAATGAGTATTTGCTGGGCATCGAGTGGGATGTTATCAAGAGATTGACTATTAGCGGTGGTGCTCAGATTACAGATTATGGTTTGTCAGACAAATATCAGAGCGATACCAGTTTCTCCTGCGACTCTTACTCACTGGGCTTCGGAGCTAAGTTGATGTTGAGCGAAAAGATGGCATTGAATGTGGGGTATATGTGGACAAGCTACCGTGATTATACAAAGAAATCGGATGATTACTGTGGCACGGGCCTTCCCGGAACTAACGTATATAGCCGTACCAATAAAGTATTCGGCTTAAGCCTGGATTACGCTTTTTAACCTATACATATATATAATAATCAGAAGAGGAGGGCTTGTCTTGGTGACAGGTCCTCTTTTCTTTTTTTATAAAAGCTTAATAACCTGTTGATTCCAGTTTCATAAGATTTCTCTATTATGAAATAAAAGTTACATAATATATGGAACTTTTGTTTTATAATATATGGAAAACTATTTCCATAATATATGAAACTCTAGTTTCATAATATATAGAACTACTGTTGCATAATATATGCAATTCTTATTACAAGGGAGATAACAGGAAAAGATACTTAGCGGATTGCTATTTTGCGAACAGTTTCGCCGATGCGGACGATGTAGTAACCTTTGGCGATATCGACAGTATATTCGCCGTCCGGTTGTTTCATTTTGATTTCTTTGACGCGGATACCTACTACGCTGTATATTTCAAGCTTGCTGCCGACTGGAGCATTTTTAACAACGATCTTGTTGTCGTAGGCACTGATTTCGATGGAGTCGGGTTCTGTTACCTCTACCTGTTTTACGGCATGCGTAGTAGTGACCGCCTGCTGTGCATTGACAGTGAGCGGGTTACCAGCATAGGTGCTGATCAACAGGATTATGGTAAATAATGTTCTCATATTCAAAACCCTAAATTCGTACAAATGTATGAATAATTTTGAATATGGCGGATATTTGTCGGTTATTATTTGAGAAAAGGGCTCTATTATATAGGTAAAACCATTCCTTCGCTTCCTAAAATGGTTCCGGGAAATATCTCCTTTGCTTCTTTATGCAATTCTGCGAGTTCTTCGTAACGGGCAGAATAATGACCGATGACAAGCCGTTTTACTCCTGCCTTTAATGCAATATCTGCTGCTTGGCGGGCGGTTGAATGAAACGTCTCTTTGGCACGTGCTTTGTCACATTCGGCAAAAGTAGCTTCATGGTAAAGGAGGTCTACGCCTTCAATAATCGGAATGACAGACGGATTGTAGGCGGTGTCTGAGCAATAGGCATAGCGTTTGGGCGGTGCTGCCGGGCGCGTCAGCCGGGAACAGGGGATCACTTCTCCTTCCGGGGTGATATAATCTTTTCCCTGTTTGATATCTTTCATGCAGCGTATGGGTACCTGATAGAAATCAGTCATTTCGCGGATGATATGCGCTTCTTTGGGCTTTTCGGCAAACAAGAAACCACAAGTCGGAATCCGGTGCTTCAGGGGAATGGAGTAAACAGACAGAGAACGGTCTTCCATGATCAACGAATGGCTGTAAGTATCTATATGGTTGAAACGGACTTTGTAAGGCATTCCTTTGCAGAATGTATCCAATACAGGACGCATGTAGTTCTCGATCTCTTTGGGGGCATGTATCACCAGTTCTCCGGTACGTCCCAGCATACCCAGCGTGGAAATAAGCCCCGGCAGTCCGAAGCAATGGTCTCCGTGCAGATGAGAAATGAAGATATGATTTAACCGGCTGAATTTGATACGCATATGACGCATCTGTACCTGCGTACCTTCGCCACAGTCTATCATATATAATTTATCGCGTAAATCTACTACCTGAGAAGTTGCCAGATGCCGTGTCGTAGGTAAGGCCGAACCGCATCCCAGAATGTTTAAATTGAAATCTGCCATAAAGGAATCCCTTGGATAATTGTTTGCAAAGATAATACAAAAGCATCTGTGTTCTGTGAAAAATAACAAAAAAAGCGGTCCGATTGTTCCGAAGATGGCTCGGATTACATATATTTGTTTGCTGTCCTTAGGAAGGCAATGTTTAGTAAGTGAAAAAGACTTAAGATATTTTATTCTAAGCCTTAACTAACTTTTTCTTTTTGTTTAAAACGGTTAAATGTAGAAACGGCCAAGCGTGAGCTTCGCCGTTTCCTTTGTTTTAATAGGTATGACTGTCTTTCTCTTCCATTTCTTCCGCATCTATCTTGTGAAGATCCAGAGCCCGCCATGCATAGAATATATAGGCGAGGACAAAAGGTACAAGGATGGATACGTAGCTCATCACTTTCAGGGTGAAATGGCTCGAACAACTGTTCTGCAGGGTTAATGAGCTTTGTAGGTCGGTCAACGACGGATAATAAGCCGTGTTGTTCCATCCGGCGCAGAGCAATAAGGCCAATACGGTCAGAACGGTTCCTGTTCCGGCAAACCAGATTCCTTTTCGCCATGTCTGCGATGCGATCGTCCGGATGATACCGTACAGGACAAGCACCACACCGATAAGTAATACCGCCAATACGGCAGGCATCTCTATCAGATTGATGAAATATTTATAGGGTTGCATAAATATTTCCTGCGTTGCCGGATTTACGGCAAATCCGCTCACCAGCATCAGGCGTACGAGGAAGATCAGGAAGAACACCAGGAACAAGGCAGTTTCCGGTATCAATCGTTTCCGGCAACGACTGACGATGTCTTTATTGTCGATGTTGTTGATGAAATAGAGCAGAGCCTGTACGCGTGCCAGGAAGAATACCGCCAGTCCGAGACATACGTTCCAGAAAACGAAAGCAGCTTCCAGTCCGTGCAGTGAATTGTTCCAGGTAGAAATAACCGGCATGGCTATATCGGTCATCTGTCCTTTGTTGACAGAAAATTCGGCTCCGTTGAAGAAGGTGGCGACTGCTGTACCCAATAGGATCGGGCCGAGTACGCCGTTGATGATCAGGAATGCCTGATATGTTTTCTTGCCTAATAAGTTTCCTTTCTTTGCCTGGTATTCGTAAGATACAGCCTGGATAACGAAGCAGAGCAGGATCAGCATCCACACCCAGTAAGCCCCACCGAAGCTGGTCGAGTAGAACAGGGGGAAAGAAGCGAAGAACGCCCCTCCGAAAGTAACCAGCGTCGTAAAGGTAAATTCCCATTTACGTCCGGTGGAGTTGATTAACATCTTTTGTTCCAGTTCCGTCTTTCCGATCGAGAAGAGTAACGACTGACCTCCCTGGACAAAAAGCAGGAATACTAACAGTGCTCCCAGCAGGGATACAAGGAACCACCAGTAATGTTGTAATAATATATATGTACTATCCATAGTGTTAATTGAAAATTGAAAGTTGAAAATTGAAAATTAATTATTCGCGGAAAATGGAAAGCTGCAGGCGAAGGTTAATTGTCTCCTTCATTTTCAATTTTCAATTTTCCATTCTCAATTTCCTCCGGCCCTTTCTTGATGGCTTTCACCATAATACCTATTTCGGCGATTAGCAGGATCGTGAAGAGGATCAGGAAGAGGAAGAAAGTAGTCTGCACAGACGAGGTTGCCAGTTTGGAGATAGAAGCACTTGTCGGAAGGATATCCTGTATCGCCCAGGGCTGACGTCCCACTTCGGCAACGATCCATCCGGCCTGTCCTGCAATATATCCTAGCGGGATAGACCACAGGCATACTTTTTGCAGCCAGCGGGCATCCTGGAATTTATCTTTCTTATTCCATACCAGGGCGATGATAAAGAGCAGAATGAAGTAACCGCCCAGGATAACCATGATACGGAATGAATAGAATGTCATGCCGACATGCGGAACCAGGTCGCCCGGATCCTTGATATACCCGTAACCGAAATAAGGGAAGTTCTCTTCCAGCGTAGCCCGGTATTGCTGGGCAGCCGTTTCGTCTTTGTCTTTTTTTGCCTGCCGGTAATTGGCTAATGCCTGGATAGCCAGCTGTCCTTTTGTAATCTTTTCGGCTGCGGAGAGGGCAGGAGTGCCTTCTTTAGTCGTGTAACCGCCTTCGATCAGGTTGACAATGCCTGGAACATAACCGTCCATTTTGCGTTCGGCCAGCAGAGACAGCATTTTCGGGATTTGTATGTTGAATATAAAAGGTTCGATGTTGTCTTTATAACTGGTCTTATCCGGATTCAACACGCCGATCCCAACCAGGCCGACACCATTTCCTCCTTCATAAAGACCTTCCATCGCAGCCAGTTTCATCGGCTGTTTCTGTGCCACCTGATAAGCGGAACCGTCACCTGTCCAGACGATCAGAATAGAAGCGACCAGTCCGAAGATAGCTCCGATCTTAATACTTTCCAGTGCAAAACGTGTATTCCGTTTCTTCAACAGATACCAGCTGCTGATGCCGATAACGAACAGGGCACCCACGATCCAGCCGGATAACACGGTATGGAAGAATTTATTGATGGCAACCGGTGACAAGGCAACTGCCCAGAAGTCGAACATTTCGTTACGCACCGTGTCCGGGTTGAAATGCATACCTGCCGGATGCTGCATCCATGCGTTGGCGATCAGGATCCATAAAGCGGATAGGGTAGCGCCGATAATAGTCAGCCAGGTAGAAGCCAGGTGGAAACGCTTGCTCACCTTGTCCCAGCCAAAGAACATCACGGCAATGAATGTGGCTTCCATGAAGAAAGCAAGGATACCTTCGATGGCAAGTGGCGCTCCGAAAATATCTCCGACGAACCAGCTGTAGTTCGACCAGTTCGTCCCGAATTCAAATTCGAGGATCAGACCGGTGGCGACACCGATCGCGAAGTTAATACCAAACAGCTTCATCCAGAACTGAGCTGTCTTTTTCCAGAATTCGTCACCTGTTTTGTAATAGATGGTTTCCAGTATTGCCTGGATCACGCCAAGCCCTAAAGTCAGGGGTACAAAAAGCCAGTGATACATAGCCGTAAGAGCGAACTGCGCCCTCGACCAGTCAATCAAAGAAGTGTCAATGCTTTCGATCATAACTATATTAATTAAGGAGTAATTGCTCGATTGATCAATTCACCCGATACGTGTTCTTCTTTTTCGGAATTGCTGTCAAACTGTCCCAGGTAATTAGGAAAGAAAAACAGTTTTAATATAAAAAACATGATAAAAAGCTTGACCAATATAATCAGCCATAGCGTTTTACCCAGCTTCATCTCGCGGAATCCTTCCAGGTAAAATTGGTATATTCGAACAAGTATTGGTTTCTTTTTCATGTTCTTCTCTTCATTAATATAACAGAAATCGGATAAATATGTTTTGTATTAGACAAATATAAAAGAAAAGGCGACTTTTCAAACGCCTAGTCTCATAGATAATATTTATGAAAAAATAGACAATGTCTATAAGGTCTGTTAAAAAAGACTATTTTAAAAAAGAAAGCCGGATATACAGGCTTGTTGTTCTTTTCGCATTGGCTATATTTGCGTCAGTTTGTGTTTTTAAGCTGTGAAATTTGAATCAGAATATTATTATTAAGTGCTAATCTATAAAAAGTTATTACTATGTCAAACATCACAAGAAGATCATTTCTTCAAAGAGGAGCAGCTGCAGCAGCTGCATTGACCATTGTACCGGGCTCCGTTCTAGGAAAAAGTCATGGACATATTGCACCCACAGATAAATTGAACATCGCCGGTGTTGGTATTGGCGGTATGGGTAATGCTAACCTGAAAAACGTTGAAAAGACAGAGAACATCGTGGCTCTGTGCGACGTTGACTGGAAGTATGCAAAACCGGTTTTCGACCGTCATCCGAATGCGAAGAAATATTGGGATTTCCGTAAGATGTACGATGAAATGGGTAAGTCGATCGATGCTGTTATTTGTGCTACAGCCGACCATACTCATGCGATTGTTTCTGCTGATGCCATTACGTTGGGTAAACACGTATATTGCCAGAAACCGTTGACTCACTCTGTTTATGAATCTCGTTTGCTTACCAATTTGGCTAAAGAATATAATGTAGCTACACAGATGGGTAACCAGGGTTCTTCGGATGAAGGAACCGACCTGGTTTGCGAATGGATTTGGAATGGTGAGATCGGCGAAGTGACAAAGGTGGAATGTGCTACCGACCGTCCTATCTGGCCGCAGGGTTTGAATGCTCCTGAAAAAGTAGATAAGATTCCTTCTACGTTGAATTGGGACCTGTTCTCCGGTCCCGCAGAAGTTCGTCCATACAATAAAATTTATCATCCATGGAACTGGCGCGGATGGTGGGCATATGGTACAGGTGCGTTAGGTGATATGGCTTGCCATATTCTGCATCAGCCGTTCAAAGCCCTGAAACTGGGTTATCCTACAAAAGTTCAGGGTTCTTCTACACTGTTGCTGCAGGATTGTGCTCCTACGGCACAACACGTAAAACTGACATTCCCGGCTCGCGACAATATGCCTAAATTAGCTTTGCCGGAAGTTGAGATCCATTGGTATGACGGCGGTATGATGCCGGATAGACCGAAAGGTTTCCCGGAAGGCAAACAACTGATGGGTCCTGGTGGCGGTTTGTGTATTTTCCACGGAACAAAAGATACGTTGATCTGCGGTTGCTACGGACAGCAGCCTTGGTTATTGTCCGGTCGTGTACCAGCTTCGGCTCCGAAAGTTTGCCGTCGTGTACCGAATGCCATGAGCGGTGGTCACGAAATGGATTGGGTTCGCGCTTGTAAGGAAAATGCTTCCAGCCGCGTGAAGACTAAATCTGATTTCTCTGAAGCAGGTCCGTTCAACGAAATGGTTGTAATGGGGGTTTTGGCTATCCGTTTGCAGACGCTGAACAAAGAGTTGCTGTGGGATGGTCCTAGCATGCAGTTCACAAACATCAAGGATGACGAAATGATCAAGATATTGATCAAGGACGACTTTAAGATCGTTGACGGTGACCCGAAATTCAATAAGATTTGGACTGATCCTATCAATGCAAAACAGTTTGCTAACGAACTGATCAAGCATAACTACCGTAATGGTTGGAACTTGCCTGATATGCCTAGATAACAGTTTTAAACTACATAAAAAATGAAGAAGTCAGTATTATTTGCCAGTGCCGCATTGATGATGTGTTATTTCACTTCCTGCGGTGGCGGAAAGAAAACAGAAGATGCTGCCGCCGATGCAGCTGAAACAAAGACTGAGGCTGCCGTGCCCGAATACAAATTATTGGATTTGCCGACAGTAGACTTGTCTAAATTCCCGAAAGATGCCGACGGTTGGATTACTATCTTCGATGGTAAGACACTGAATGGCTGGAGAGGGTATGATCGTACAGACGTACCTAATGCCTGGGAAGTAAATGACGGTGCAATCCATATCAAAGGTTCCGGAGCCGGTGAAGCCGGTGCTAAGGACGGCGGCGACCTGGTTTTCGCTCATAAATTCAAAAACTTCGAATTGGAATGGGAATGGAAAGTGGCTAAAGCAGCTAACTCAGGTGTGTTTATCCTGATCCAGGAAGTAGAAGGACAGCCTTCTTACATCTCTTCTCCTGAATTTCAGATTTTGGACAATGCCAACCACCCGGATGCTAAATTGGGTAAGGACGGTAACCGCCAGTCTGCTTCCCTGTATGATATGATCCCGGCTAAACCGCAGAACTCTAAACCGTTCGGCGAATGGAACAAATCTAAGATCATGTGTTACAAAGGTACGGTTGTTCATTATCAGAATGACGAACCGGTTGTTGAATATCACTTGTGGACTCAACAGTGGAAAGAAATGCTGGATGCAAGTAAGTTCAGTAAAGACAAATGGCCGTTGGCTTACGAACTGCTGTTGAACTGTGGCGGACCTAACAAAGAAGGTTTCATCGGTTTGCAGGATCATGGCGACGACGTTTGGTTCCGTAACATCAAGATCAAAGTATTAGACTAATTTCGTAATTTACGGATAACTAACTTATTAATACCCGGAATCGGTAATATGCCCGACTCCGGGTATTTTTTTCAAAAAAGTTTCTTTATCCTGTAACCTTTCCTCCGAAGTGTTAGTCTTATCTGTAAACGAAACAATTAGAAACATTTTAAATATTGAAATTATGGAAGAATGGTTAATTCCTTTGGTTGCAATTCTTTGCGGGGCTGGTCTGCCTATTATATTGCTTATGGTTGTGGTTGTCAGAACTACCCGGCAAAGACATGAAGAGCGTATGGCTATGATTGAAAAAGGCATTGTTCTTGAAGAACCGGAAAGAAGAGCGAATAAGTATGGTGCACTTCGTAATGGCTTATTGATGGTCGGTCTTGCCTTTGGGGCTATACTCGGTGTCTATCTGGATGGAACAATGTCGAGCGAGTGGGAAGGTTTCTCTGTTGTTATTTATACAGTGCTCGGCGGTGGAGTAGCTTATCTGGTATACTTCTTTATTGTTCTTAAAATGATGGAAAAAGAGAAAGAACAATAAAACCGGATTGATGGACGAACAAAAGTGGATAAAAAGCATTTTGGCAGGGGATACCAAGAGTTTCTCCTGCCTCGTTGCGAAGTACCAGCAGATGGCATTTACGATTGCCTTCCGCATACTGGAGAATCGCGAGGAGGCAGAAGAAGTCGTGCAGGATGCTTTTGTGAAGATGTATCGTGCGCTTCCGTCTTTCCAGTTTGGCAGTAAGTTCTCTACCTGGTTTTATAAGATTGTTTACAATACCGCGATAACGGCGCAAAGGAAGCAATCGGTTTTTGAGAGCTATGATGATGCTATTGCTACCGATCTTACTACCAGCGAAGTGGATAGTGCGACTGCTATCCTGGAGCGGGAAGACCGGAAAGAAATAATTGCCCGCGTACTGAAAAAGCTGCCGGCCGATGAAAGCCTGGTGCTTAATCTCTTTTATCTGGAAGAGTGTTCGATTGCTGACATTGCTCAGATCACAGAAATGACTCCTTCCAATATTAAAGTAAAATTGTTTCGGGGACGTAAGCACTTCTACGAAACATTGCAGTTAATGATGCAGAACGAAACAGCGAATGTGTTATGAATACATCGGATAAAGATATAAACCGCCTGACCAAAAAGATACTGAAAGAGGGTATGGTCGAGCCGTCTCCGGATTTGAGCCTGAAGATCATGGATCTGATCATGCAGGAGGAACCGTTGAAAGTCCCTGAAGTGAAAAAGGTAAAGTTACATTCCGGGATGCCGCCTTTTATGATAGTTGGCATAATTATTGCCTATCTCATGGTATTCGCCGGATTATTGATGTTTGTCGGACAGCTTCCCGCAGGAAACGCTAGCCATATGCTGGGCGGTCTGAAAGAGAAGCTGCCGTTTATCCTGACGATGGCAGTGATTGCCGGATCGTTAATATTTTATTCGACTCTGGATAAGGTCTTGACGTTGAGGTATTGAAGGCGTTTTATAACGCCTTCACCCGAATATTACTGTAGCTATTTCCATCGAAATAGATGCGTCCCTTGTTTCCGCCATTGATTTCGTAATAATGGTTTACTTTATCTTCTGTCGATTTATTGGTGACATTGAAACCGCTGACATTGTGGTTGCCATATTTCATGCTTTCAGCACTCACCTTGAAAGAGGCACCCGACGAAATGTTCACATTCAGATTGCCGTAACGGGCATCGACATCCAGCTTTTTGAAATTAGAGGAAAGCTCTTTTATCGTTAGTGTGCTGTAAGCCAGTTCGCCGACTACCAGTTCGTCTTTTACCGAGCCGATTGTTGCCTCGCTGTATTTTATCCCCATATCTCCTTTGTCAAGACTTTCAATCTTCACATTGCCATATTTGTTTTCCAAAGTGATCTGCGTACATTTTTTGATACTCAGATTTGAATACTTGTTATCAACTTCCAGCTGACTGGCATTGCCTATAGATGCATTGCCGCAATAACCCAAATACAAGTATGCCTTTGTTATATCGTTGATATCTACATTCCCGTACTTAACTTCCAGATCGAGCGACTTTGTAAAACTACCTGCATTCAGATTACCGTATTTCACTTGTATAGTGCTGTTCCCTTCGTTCTTCTCCGGAAGATTGATGTTCCCGTATTTCTGAGCCAGATTGATAGCCAGCTTGGACGGCATGCTGATAAAATAGTTGATCGTAAAACGTTCATTCCTGTTCCCGTTCCATTTCTGCTCTTTGAGAGAGGTCACGGCTGAAACAGTGTTTCCGCTTTTCTTTATTTCTACCTGTACACGGTCGAGCGTAGCCTGTGCGGCATCGTCACTTTCTGCTTTCGCTTCGATTTCGACACGGATAGAGACCTCGTTCTTGTTCCAGTGAGTGATCGTCGTATTGCCGTAACGGTTGTCCGTTGTCAGTAAATCGCTGAGGCTCACGTCATATGAACGGCTGATCTCTTTCTTTTTTATACTCTCGGGTTTGGCAGCCCAGCCGATGGCTGTACTTGCGATTAGCAACACGGCCAGAAGCAATAAAGAACGGCTTTTTGTTTGTTTTGTATTCATGATTTGTTTCTATTTATTTGTTATCATTCTCGTTTGTCACTCGTTCCATCTGTTTCAACATGATGTTCAGACTTTCCACACTCGCGCTGTAATGCTGGTTCATGGCAAACAGACCGTCGTTTGAGCAGGGTAGGGTCGGGAGGATCGTCTCTTCGAACATATAGTTGTCTTTCAGGATCCTTCTGCTCTCCTGTAGCAGGTCGGCTGCTCCCGTCGTTTTATCCTGTTTGTATAACGTCTCCATTTGTGCCATGATATCGTTTATCTGCATCTTGTAATACATCTGCAGTTCGTTGAACTCCTTTTGCTCGCTGCACTGCTTTTGTACGGAAGCCTTTTGGTTATCCGACGGAACCGGTGTCCCGCCCGGCATCCGGAACAGGAAGAACAGGGCGATAGAAGCTGCAGCCGCAAAAGTGCATAGGCTGTAGAGCTTGAAATGCCCTTTGTGCGGTGCGTCCGGCAGTTTCTTTTCGAAGCGATCGAAGTGACCTTCCGGCAGAAGGTCATCTTCAAAAGCTTCTTTATTGGTGTCTATGAAATTCTTTAATTTGTCCATGTCAATTAACTGCTATAATGTCTAACAATTTGCGCTTCGCCCGCAGATACTGGCTGCGTACGCTTGGCGGCTGAATGTGCAGGATAGAGGCAATCTCTTCCATATCATATCCCTCAAAGAGGTAAAGCGAGAGGATCACGCGATAGCCGGCGGGCAGTTTTTGGGTTGCCTCTTTGACCAGCTTCACCGAATATTGTATTTCCTCCTCGTCCGGTCCGTCCGATTCCGGTGCGGCATAGTTGTCCGACAACTCTTCCCATTCCGGGTTCTGACGGCGTACGTAATCGATCGCCGTATGGGCGGCTATCCGGTGGATCCATGCTTCGAAACATTGGTCGTCCTTATATTGGTCGATGCGGGTGAAGATTTTCAGGAAGGCATCCTGCATGGCTTCTTCCGCTTCGCCGCTGTTTCCGACAATACGCAGGCAAGCTATGTACAATCGCTGGGCGAATTGTTTGTACAAGGCCAGTTGCGCATCTCGTTTTCCTTTGCGGCAACCCTCTATCAGTTGTACTGTTGTTTCGTTCATTTGTTTATATAAACGAGAGCAAACGGCCGACCGTTGCATCTACGCTACGAATTTATGCAAAAAAAAGAAAGGCATCATCACGATGCCTCTCTCCCTGAACTAAATGATAAAAATAAAAGTTATGTGGGAAGGTTTAATTTGTCGAATGAAAATTCTCTTCTCCCATCATAGGTGCCTTACCTGCGGGAGAACCGGATTTGTACTTGAGTTCAACCGTCTCGTCACCTTCATACGATTTGTATTTGATCTTCATTGTCACTGTCTCACCGTTCGTTTCCGGCAGGTTGTTCAGTCTGAATGAGGCAAGTCCCCATCCCTTTCCGCCTGACAGATTATCGTATGCATTATGACGGAACTCCAGTTCGTATGTGTCCGTATTATCCATCTTTACCAGGTTGAGGAAGTGTTTGGTATATCCGTCGAAATATGATTCGAACTGGAAATTAATATAACCGTCCTCAATCCAGACAGACTTCATCCACACCGGATCATTGCCGTAATATTCATCATTCTTCTCACCCAGGTCGGCAACGATCGATTTTGTCAACACACTGTCGATTCTGTTTACACGGATAGCGTAATCGTATCCCTTAATACCGCCGCTGGTAGAATCACCCAGTAGCGTAAAGTTTATAAAAACACGTCTTTCCTTATCTACTCCAAAATGTGGAGTTGCACCGGCTGCCGGCCAGAAAGTCGTGGAGTCATCCCACTGCAGGTAATATGTATTACCTCCCAATGGCTTTATTGTCGCTACTCCAACACTGTATTTGTCAAGAGAATAATCGTCATCATCCAAACAAGAATACAAGGAGGTGGAGAGCAGAATAGTTCCCAAAACCAGTATAAAAGTTTTCAACGTCTTCATCACATTCATATCACTAAAAATTGTCTATTTCCCATTCTACTAAGGTAGATGTGGAAAATGCGGAAAACGCTGCAACAGAAGATGATAAAAGATGTTAATGTCCTAATGACCGGTAAATAAGTTCGGCAGTACGTTGTGAAGCGCCCGGTTTTCCGAGCAGGCAGATGATCTCGTCGTACCCGTCGAGCATCTGTTGGCGATAGGCGGTATCGTGTAGTATTTTACCCAGTTCGTCGCGTATCTGCTGATAGGAGAAACGCGCGCCGAAAAGTTCCTGTACGACTTCGCGTCCGGCAATCAGGTTGACCAGCGAAATGTATTTGGTATGAAAGAAGTTACGGAAGATGAAACTAGCCAAACGACCGGCAGCCACGTAATAGCAGACTACCTGGGGAACGCGGAAGAGCGAAGTCTCCAGGGTTGCCGTACCGGATGTGACCAATGCGGCACGGCTGTGTTGCAACAGGTCGTAAGTTTTGCCGAAAACGATCCGGGCAGGATGGTTGCCTATGTATTGTTTGTAATAGTCCGGTTCCAGTCCGGGAGCTCCGGCTATGACCGGCTGATAGTCGGGATAAGCGGCGGCTACCTCCAGCATCGTCGGGAGATTGTCTTTAATCTCCTGGCGACGGCTTCCGGCAAGAAGGGCGAGGATCGGTTTGTCCGCCAGTCCTTCGTCCGCGATGAAAGTATCGGCTCCGGAGACCTGCTTTTTCTTGTATTGGGCAACCGAATCGACGGAAGGATTGCCTACATAGTCGACCGAATAATTAAGTTTGCGGAAAAACTCCGTTTCGAAAGGCAGGATGCAGAACATCCGGTCTACATAGCGGCGGAAGTCTTTGATACGGTATTGCTTCCATGCCCATATCTTCGGCGAGATATAATAGTAGACAGGCAGGTGCAGCACGGTCTTTACGAATTTGGCTATCTTCAGATTGAATCCGGGGTAATCGATCAGGATCACCACGTCCGGCTGATATCGGCGAATATCTTCCTGGCAGGTTTTCATGTTATTCAGGATCGTACGCAGGTTAAGCAGTACGGGGATAAAGCCCATAAATGCCATTTCCCTGTAATGTTTCACCAATGTGCCGCCTACAGCCTGCATCAAGTCTCCCCCGAAGAAACGGAAATCCGCTTCGGGGTCTTTCTCTTTTAATGCCGCCATCAGGTTCGACGCATGTAAGTCGCCCGAAGCTTCGCCTGCTATCAGAAAGTATTTCATATTATCACATTGGCATATTGTAATGATTTTTTATCCACTCATAGTCTGTAACATCCAGTTTGCAGGGCACGAGTGAAGCGTATCCGCTGTCGAGTGCCAGCGTGTCATTGTCCGGATGGATCGGTTTGGCATTCTCAAAAGAGCCTGTCAGCCAAAATACAGGTTTACCGGCTCCGTTTTCCGACCGTTTGTATTCTTTCACCCATTTTCCGGCAGCCTGGCGGCATACTTTTATGCCTTTTACTGTCTCCACTTTCGGCACATTCAGATTCAGATATGTTCCGGCAGGCAATCCTTCTTTCAGTATGCGGCGTGCCATCATACGTGCCAGGCGGCAGCATTCCGAAAAGTCTGCATCCGGTTCATGGTCGAGCAATGAAACGCCTATCGAAGGTACACCGAATACGCAACCTTCTGCAGCAGCTCCCAGCGTTCCTGAATAGAGTACGGCTATCGCCATATTCCCTCCGTGATTGATACCGGAGACAAGCAGGTCCGGCTTGCGGTCGAGTACTTCGTTGATGGACAGTTTTACGCAGTCGACTGGTGTTCCTGTACATTTATATACAGTCAGTCCGTTTTCTTTCTTCACCAGGCTGTATCTGATCGGATTTTCAGCTGTAATCGCACTGCTCATACCCGAACGGGGTCCGTCGGGAGCAAATACAACCAGGTCGCCCAAGTCTCTCAGGCATTCTGTCAACTCTTTGATACCTTTGGCTTCTACGCCATCATCATTCGTAATCAGAATAAGCGGTCTATCGTTCATCGCATACATTTTTATAATTCCTCCTACAAATGTAACTATAATCTTTTGACGAAGGATGCTTTTTTTCTTTAAGATTTGGCGTCATCAAAGGGAAAAGATGATTTGTGTATTGATAGTCAATGGCTGTTGTGGTGATGCCGTGCTCGGTTCCGGCATCACCACAACTTTTGCTATGTCTGTGTGTTTTTTTAACATTGTGGAGATCGAGCGCATGATTCCCGACAAACTGTAGTCTTGAATGGATTAAGTTTCTACTCTTGGATATCTAAAGGAATAACACCTTTACTTTAAGCAATAAACACTGCAATATTATATATGTGATATTTTATTTACGAATATGTAAGGCATAGATTTTGTATTTGTAATGTATAGTATACATAAATGTAAGGTATACCTTTCGTAAATAAATGTGCTGTGTTTGGGGTATAATTATAGGGTATTAAGATATTAGGTGTCCTTAGGTGGATTCTTGCTTTATAGGAGGTGGATGGGGGACACCGTTTTTAAGCGTGGCGTCACCAGTGTAGAACTTGATAGACAATGGTTATAGGACTGTTTTTGGGGTGATGACGCTGTTTTTTATAAAAATATTGTGGTAAGGCTATATTTTCTTGGGGTTGTTTGGATGGAAGCATCATAGGGAGGTTCTATGTTCGTTTGGAAAATCAAAGGGTATATAGGTAATATTATATTAATGTACGCGTGTATGTACATTAATATATGTAAATATACTATCGGATAAAATGCGCAAAATGATTAAAAGAAGAGAAAGTGAATGACTAGCTAAAAGGATCGTTTTTTCTCGTCAACAAAAGTAAGCATTTGTTTCATTTCGGCAATTCTTTTTCCATTATTTTTTTCAATCATATGTGCTTTCTTATCAACTGAATAGCATAGCTTGTATGAATTTATAGCTTTAAGGGACGAACCTTCAAAATCATGACGAGAAAAAACGATCGATAAAATTAGTCATAGGATTAGAAGGTATTTTTGATAGCGATCGTATTGAATAAGAACTTATTACACTTTAGTATTAATATTAAATTTTAGAATTATGAACAAAAAGTTTTCTACTTTGGTAGCCAGCTTGTTATTTGCTTCAGCTTTTAGTGCTTACGCAGGAACGGCGGCTTCAACATTAGCAGTGCCTACTGCAATCGAAACCAGAGCTACAGCAACTGTATTAGACATTAATACAGAGGCTCCTGTTGCAGATGATGCTGTAAAAGATTTAGTGTTGTCAGGATTTAAAGACAATTCCCGTTTACTTGTGTTTTCTAGTACAGGGGCAAATACTTGGACTCCAGCTTCGGCAAGCTCTTTTCTTATGTTTGATGGCAATGGTATTCATTTGGCTGACTACATGGGTGGATCAGTAAGTTCAGTACCTTCTAACGCTTTTTACTTTAATTACACTAACAAGCAACTTGAAACGAAAGCTGGTTTAGTTTTGAATTTGGCAGGTTATTCAAAATTTGATATTGTACCTGTTACTTTTAAGGGAAAATCTTCTAGCTTTTTTGTGTTGAGAGCTTGGTATGATGCAACAACACCAGTATATATTAACATGGCTGGAGGCTTTAGTACTGGTACTAATATTACTGTTGTAGATGATGTTACAAAGGCTGCGTTGTTTGCATCGGCAGAAACTGCATTTGCTACTACTTCAACAACAGGTGATGTGTTGAACGAGGAGTTGAAAGATGGTTTTGAATTAGCTATCTCTTCTGCTAAAGATGGTGTGGTAGTAAAAGGTGCTGAGGCTTTTGTTGGAAAGTTAACTGCTATGTCGTGGAGTGCAGGTAAATTTGTTCCAGCAACTCAAGGCGCAAGTTCGTATTATCTGAAAAACAAAGATGGTAAATTTATTTACTGGAATGCTGATGCAAATAAAGACTCAGACAAACCGGGAGCATTTGCACTGATGTCAGAAACAGATGCAAATACGAAATTTACAGGTAATATAGGTTTGTTTGAAATCTTTGCTGCAGATAATGGATCTGATTTGGTTAAAGTGATAGTTGAAACAGATAAAAGATTATATATTAACAACACAAACAACGAAGGTCGTCTGACTGCCTTTGCTGCGAATGATCCTGATGTTAATGCTGCTAACTGGGCTGTTACCTCTTTAGGTAGTTCAAATACTGTTGATTTGACTCAGTTCTTGACTGGTCAGTTTGTAAAAGTAAACTATGTAGCTAACGGTGAAGAAGGTGCTTCTAATACATACAAAATTGACGGTGTTCTGACAATTTCAGAAGACGGAACAAAAGAAGACTTTGCTAAAGCTAAAAGCTTCGTAGCAGAAGACCCTGCAACTCATTGGGCTGTGACTACTGAAGACAGAGGTACAACTATTAAGTTGACTAACCGTGAAAATCCGAGCGTAGAAGTTACTCTTTCTGAATTGCGTGGTACTAATAAAACAGGTGTTTATGAAGTTGCTGCAACTACAGCCACTAATTTGAAAGCGGAAGAATTGATCACCATCACTCCGGTGACAACGGTTACTATGACTGACGGTTATATGGTAGAAAATGAAAACGTGTTGCGTAACACTTCTTACTATTTGGCTCAGTCTCGTCAGAATGCAGATCAGGATATTCCTGCTTATTGGGCTGAAAACCATAGCATGTCTCACCAAATCGGTGCTACTGTAAATAAAGATGCTGCAACTAAGTGGAATTTGGCATTCAAGGTAAAAGGCGGTGATAAAGCTTACAAGAACCAGATTGACTCTGTATTGATCGTTAGCACATTGCACAAATGGAATGCAGCAGCTAAAGATGTAGAAGAAGTAAAGAGTACATTGGCTATCCTTCCGTATACATTCCAAAATCGTGAAAACAATGAGTTCGTTAAGAACTACAAATACACAAATCTGGAATATTATATCTGTGACAAGGATAATAATGAAGCTGCCGATAACGGTGCTGCTCAAAAGTTTGCTTTGAAGAAGAAACCGGGTAATACTTACAACTATGTAACGTTAGTAAATAACGGTGCTGCTGTAGATGGAGTTGCAACCGGTAATAAATATAACGACAATGGTTATATTCAGTTAACCAGCAATAAATCAGATTTTGCTCTAGGTGAAGACAAGCTGTTCTTAGGCAATAGCTTGGAAAATGGTTCTTGGGAAGAAATGGCTATGTACGCAAAGGATAACAACTCTTTGATGTTGGTACAGCCTTCTGATGATCCTGAATATCACTTGGTAAATGGTGATGTTTTGGCTTGGGGTGATACTATTAAATTGTATCGTGATGAAAATGCAAATCAAGCTCTTTACGAAAAGGGAGATAGCAAGTCTATTGTTGAAAACGACACTTTGAGTTTCTTGAACATTGATAATGTTTATGATCCTCAGTTCAAATTGAATCCGGCTATCTTTGTAGATACTGCTTATGTAAATCGTGAAAATAATACTTGCTGGCAGTATCTGTTGGCTGTAAATGTAGATAACAGCGTTAAGACTTATTGTCCGGATGATCCAAAACACAACGATCCTGAATGGATTAAAGAACATGGTGTATGTCCTCATGCAGAAAAGACTCCGGTTGTAAAAGGTCGTTTCTTGGTGAACTTGATTGATACTGCTAATATCTATGGCGCAACTCACTTACATACAAATCCGTATGTAAATACAAATGAAGCTGGTGAACAACGTGCTAAGTTGTCATTCGTACCGGGTATGCACATCAAGGATACATTGTTCTTGTTCACAAATGATGATACTGTAAAAGTAGAACTGGGTACTCCTGATTTCAATGTAGCTAAGTTTGCATTCCGTTATGAAGATGCTGCTGAAGGTACATTCAAAATTCAGAATATGTGGAAAGCTTATAATCCTGAACAAGCTGTAAAAGATGATTCTAAGGTCGCTTCTAATAACGAAGGTTACTTGAAATGGATCAATGGTACTGTAGTTGTAGAAGATGGTTATAATAAGGGTGACTTGTTTAGAATCGAAGAAGGTTTCGAAGGTAACCCGACAGCTAACGAAGAAGCTCCTGAAGTATCTTCTATCTCTGTAGTCGCTACTAACGGTGCTGTTGTTATCAAGGGAGCTGAAGGTAAGACAGTTGCTATCAGCAATGTACTTGGTCAGACAGTTGCTAACACTGTAATCACTTCTAGCGAAGCTACAATCGCTGTTCCGGCAGGTATCGTAGTAGTAGCTGTTGAAGGTGAAGCTGCAGTAAAAGCAATCGTTAAGTAATAACGACTATTTATAAAAGAAATTTATAATCAAAAATTTATCACCCGCGCAATGGTTCTCCTTCGGGAGAGCCATTCAGTAAGCCGTGATGGCGGAACAAGTGGAGTGATACATATTAAGTAATAAAATAAAGTTCTTCTGTCAAGTATTCCTGCGAAGGAAGAAAACAGATAAAAAACAAGCCCCGGAAAGTTCGTCTTTTCGGGGTTTCGTTTATTTACAATCTGCAAATGTTTTCAGTATAAACAGAATCACGCTAATTTAGGCCCTTTTATAAGGATGTTATAAATTCTCATAATCTCTCCATTATATTAGAACTAGTTGTTATATTTGCAAACAACTAAGTAAATGAATGAGATGAAAGCAGATTGGTTTGAAATACTACCAGAATATTGTCCTCCTTCTGATGCAAATCGGTGTGTGGGAACTTATTATAGGATAGCACAAGGTGATCCGGCTACTTCTGCTGATTTCTTTTCACAGCGAAAGCTACAACCAGACAAAGTGTTTACTGGTAAGGGGATTGACGAATGTATAGTCAGGGCGATCTCTCTGTTTTCTGATGTGAATGATGCAAAGAAAAGATTGAAATTATCGAAATTCAGAGAGGCAAATATTGCTGTTGTTGTTCTTCAACCAAAAGACGGAGTAATGAAAAAGACCTTTGATGCATCTCATTATTCATGGTGGCGTACCTCTGTTTTTGATGTTTCACAAGCTAAAATCCTCCCGTTATGAGAAGTTTATTGAAAGTAGAACGAATACTTGATTATTACGATGTGCCACAGCTTTTTGTAGCGCGGGATGTTTTTGATACGATTTATATTTGTCTTCTTTATAATGACGAACCGCAGTGTCGTTATACAGGCATACGTATTTCTTCTGAACGGTTGACTGGGTTTCTTTCCGGACAGATTGATCTACGTTTGTTGTTTATTGAACCGGAAACGCCAGGAGAGTATTTCGATATTATATTTACTGAAGGTACGTATCAGAAAGTCCTTCTTTCTGAGGCGATTCTTCCGGAAGATAAATTGCCTGCCGAGGGTTATATGTTTTCGGGAGAAGAAAGTGAAAATGTAGTTATAAGTATTCCGGTGAAAGACCGTAATCTGCTTTCTGAGATTGTTCGTAAGTTCGGTTGGGCTTGTATGTAGTCTGTTCTGATACCTTGTATTCTTGACTTTAATACTTTTATAAGGATGTTATAAATTACCAAAAAACAATCCCATATTCCTCATTTGGAACAAGTTATTAAATATTCTGTTTATATTTGCAAGTTATCAACAGTTAGGGCGACTTTTCAACAAAACGAGCATTGTTTTGCTTAAACCTGATTTCGTTAGGTTTTTAATGTTTAGTTTTGCCGCTGAATTAATAGACGAAGTATGGGAAAGATTATCGCTTTAGCAAATCAGAAAGGTGGGGTTGGTAAGACGACGACCACGATTAATTTGGCTGCATCCCTCGCTGCACTCGAAAAGAAAGTGCTTGTTGTTGATGCGGATCCGCAGGCAAATGCCTCTTCAGGACTGGGCGTGGATATTCGCAATGTCGAACTGTCCATCTATGAATGCCTGGTGAATGGAGACGATTCGAAAGGAGCCATCATCCCTACCGAGGTGGAAGGACTGGATATTATCCCGTCGCATATCGACCTGGTGGGCGCGGAGATTGAAATGCTGAACATGGAGAACAGGGAACAAATCCTGAAACAGATTCTCGTCCCCCTGAAGGATATGTACGATTTTATCCTGATTGACTGTTCTCCCTCTCTGGGGCTGATCACTGTGAATGCCCTTACTGCAGCCGATTCGGTCATCATCCCCGTTCAATGCGAGTATTTTGCGCTGGAAGGTATCAGTAAACTGTTGAATACGATAAAGATTATTAAGTCGAAGCTGAATCCGGCTTTGGAAATTGAGGGATTCCTGCTGACGATGTACGATTCGCGTCTTCGCCTGGCTAACCAGATATATGAAGAGGTGAAACGTCCGTTCCGCGATCTCGTTTTTACAACCGTTATTCAGCGTAATGTGAAGCTGAGCGAAGCCTCCAGTTATGGCAAACCCGTAATTCTTTACGATGCCGAATCGAAAGGAGCGCTCAATCATATGCAGTTAGCACAAGAATTGATAGATAAAAACAAATAAGTTGACAGTTGGCAGTTGACAGTTGACAGTTAGATCTCTTTCTGTTATCTGTCAACTGTCAACTGTCAACTGTCAACTGAAAAGAATTATGGCAGTAATGAAAAGATCGGCACTTGGCCGCGGACTGGATGCTTTAATCACGATGGACGACCTGAAGACGGGTGGTTCGTCTTCTATCAGCGAGATAGAACTGAGTAAGATCCAACCCAATCCGGATCAACCCCGTTCTATATTTGAGGAAGAGGCTCTGGAGGAACTGGCGACTTCTATCCGTTCACTGGGTGTTATTCAACCGATAACCCTGAAAGAGATCGGTACGGAAAAGTACATGATCATCTCCGGTGAACGTCGTTACCGCGCCTCCCTGATGGCTGGACTGGAACAAATCCCTGCCTACATCAAGACAGCCGCCGACGAGAATGTAGTCGAAATGGCGCTGATCGAGAATATACAGCGCGAAGACCTTAACTCGATAGAAATTGCACTGGCTTATCAGAAGCTGATAGATAGTTACGGTCTGACCCAGGAGAAACTCAGCGAACGGGTAGGAAAGAAACGGGCGACTATCGCCAATTACCTGCGTCTGCTGAAGTTACCGGCTGAGATACAGATGGGGTTGAAAGATAAGAAAATAGATATGGGACATGCACGTGCCTTGCTGCCGGTGGAAGATCCGGAAGTGCAGCTGGCATTGTATGAACAGATATTATCAGACGGTCTTTCCGTACGTAATGTGGAAGAGATCGTACGCAACGGAGCCGAGGCGGTTACTCCAGAGAAGAAGGAGAAAACAGCCGGACGCAAGCAGATGCTTCCCGAAGAGTTCAATCTGCTGAAAGACCATTTGTCACGGTTCTTTAATACGAAGGTACAACTGGCATGCAACGAGAAGGGAAAAGGACGCATCACAATCCCTTTTACCTCGGAAGAAGAATTGGAAAGACTGATCGGTCTGTTGGATAAATTGAAATAAGTGGACGGTAGATTCGTGAGGATGAAATTAAAAATAAGCAGGATACTGTGCTTACTGGTGATGCTGGCAGGTATCTCCTTGTATACGAAAGCACAAGGTGTTATACTGGATGCCGATACGGTTATTGTCGAATCGCCGGATTCTACGGTACAGGCTATACTTCAGTCCGCCGACTCTGCCAGCCAGGTCAAGGTGAAGGCTGTCGATATGAAGCCGTTCAAACCTAATCCGACAAAGGCGGTTATCTTTTCGGCTATTTTGCCGGGTCTGGGACAGATCTATAACAGGGCATACTGGAAACTGCCTATTGTTTACGGCGGTTTTATGGGATGTATCTATGCGATAACCTGGAACAATAAGAACTATAAGGATTATTCGACGGCTTATTTTGATTTGATGTATGATGTGAAGAATAACCCGGATAATCCTGATAAATGGAGTAATTCCTGGCAGGATATTGCCAAGAAGAATGGATATGAACCCGAAAAGTTCATTACAGACACACGGTGGCAGGATAACATCAAGCGCCGTAAGGATTATTTCCGTCGTTACAGGGATTTGAGTATCATTATCACGGCGGGCGTTTATGCGATCTGTATGATCGATGCTTATGTGGATGCCCAGTTGTTCGACTTTGATATATCGCCCGACCTGAGTATGCGGCTGGAGCCGATGGTGATGCCTAAGACCAGTTTCAGCGAGCGTATATATGGCCTGAATTGCAGTATAAAATTCTAATAACACATGAAATATTTATTATCATTACTCTGTTTCTGCTGTTTCGTTACTGTTGCCGGTGCACAGGAAACAATAACTGAAAATGAAGAACCTCGGTATTCGGACCTCTCTGCCGACTCTCTGTCTGTCGATGTGGGGCTGATACCCGAAAGTCTGGATGCAGATGTGGACAGTCTGCTTCGTTCCTGGCATGTGCAATACTTCTCCAAGCGGGATGAATATTGTCATGATGACGCAGCGAATGTGTGGTTTCCTGACTCCGTCTACCGGGAACGTCTGGAAAGCTTGCCGCGTGTTATTTCTTTACCTTATAATAAGGTAGTACGCGATTGTATCGATTTATATGCCGACCGCCGTCGTAACCTCGTACGCTATATGCTGGGTATGGCGGATTTTTATTTCCCGATTATCGAGCAGGTGCTCGACGAACACGACCTGCCTATCGAACTGAAATATCTGGCTGTGGTGGAAAGTGCGTTGAACCCTGTTGCGCTGTCCCGTGTAGGAGCCTGCGGCTTGTGGCAGTTCATGCTTCCGACAGGAAAGATTTACGGTTTGGAGATCAACAGCCTTGTCGACGAACGTCGTGATCCGGTAAAGGCTACGCATGCAGCCTGCCGTTATTTTAAAGATATGTATGCCATCTATGGGGACTGGAATCTTGTGCTGGCTTCTTATAACTGCGGTCCGGGGAATGTAAATAAAGCGATCCGCCGTTCGGGAGGGAAGACGGATTTTTGGGAGATATTCCCTTATCTGCCTAAAGAAACCCGGTCGTACGTTCCGTTGTTCATCGCGGCTAATTATATCATGAACTTTTATTGTGATCACAATATTTGTCCGATGCAGACCAGTATGCCGTTGGCTACCGATACGGTTGTGGTTACAAAACCCCTGCACCTGGAGCAGGTGGCAGAAGTATTGCAGATGGACTTAGAACAGGTGCGTGCCTTGAATCCACAATATAAACGTGATATTATTCCCGGAAATGCAGCACCTTGCGTACTGAAACTGCCGGTGAATCAGACCTATGCCTTTATCGATAAAGAAGATACGATCTATACGCATCGTGCGGAAGATTTGCTGGAAAATTGTCTCGCCTATAATCCGAACGGTGCGGACGAAGGTAAATCGTCCAACCGTGAAAAGATTACCCATCGCGTGGCTTCCGGTGAAAACATCTATACGATATCCGATCGCTATGGAGTGACTCCGAAAGAAGTTCGCCAGTGGAACGGTTTGAAGTCGAATCGACTGGCTAGCGGTCGTCGCTTGACCTTATACGTGGATAACGGGGGAGTGGCTTTCGCTTCCGCTACGAAATCGAAAACTGTACCGAAAAGAACTTCACCGTCTGAAATTGTTGAGAAACAAAGTAATGGCTTTGTCTCTTATAAGGTCAAATCGGGAGATTCGTTGTATACGATCTCTAAAAAGTATCCCGGTGTATCGGCTGCTTTGATACAAAAGGCGAACGGATTGTCGAATGCTAATATTCGTCCGGGACAGGTTCTGAAAATTCCTGTGGGATAAAACGTGCTATTTTCTTGGCTTCCGTGCTGATGTTTCATGAATATTTGTATATTTGTGGGTACAGACGTTATATATAAAAAGAAGAGGCTGTAACCATGAACGATGCGATAGACACAAAAGACACAAAGGATGCAGGTGAAATGACACCGGCTATGTTGGCGGATGAAAAGATGATCCAGGACGGTTTTAACGAGTTGCTGGAGGACTATCTGAAATCGAATCACCGGAGAAAAGTGGAACGCATAACGAAAGCGTTTAACTTTGCCAATCAGGCACATGCGGGCGTGAAACGTCGTTCCGGCGAACCCTATATCATGCACCCTATCGCTGTTGCGCGGATTGTTTGCCGTGAGATGGGATTGGGTTCTACCTCTATCTGTTCGGCATTGCTCCACGATGTGGTGGAGGATACGGAATATACTGTACAGGATATCAGCGATATGTTCGGTCCGAAGATCGCACAGATCGTGGACGGTCTTACCAAGATATCCGGAGGAATATTCGGGGAACAAGCCTCAGCGCAGGCGGAGAACTTCCGTAAGCTATTGCTCACCATGAGTGACGATATCCGTGTGATCCTGATTAAGATTGCCGACCGTCTGCATAATATGCGAACCCTGGGTTCGATGCTTCCCGCCAAACAGTTCAAGATTGCGGGAGAAACGCTTTACCTCTACGCTCCTTTGGCACATCGTCTGGGTCTTTTCACGATCAAAACAGAGCTGGAAGACCTGAGCTTCAAATATGAACATCCGCAGGAATATGAATTTATCGAGCAAAAGCTAAAGGCGACGGAAGAAAGCCGTAATAAGCTTTTCGAACATTTCGCCGTTCCTGTCGATGAGAAGCTGAAAGAAATGGGGCTGCATTATGAAATGAAAGCCCGTGTCAAGTCCGCTTATTCCATCTGGAACAAGATGGAAAGCAAAGGGATTACTTTTGAAGATATCTATGACCTGTATGCTGTTCGTATCATCTTCGATCCGCTGCCGGGGGTGGATGAAAAGAATATGTGCTGGGATATCTATTCTGCTATTACGGATATCTACCGTATCCGTCCGGACCGTATCCGCGACTGGGTGAGCCGTCCGAAAGCAAACGGTTATCAGGCATTGCATCTTACCGTCATGGGGCCTGACGGACAATGGGTGGAAATACAGATCCGCAGTCGTCGTATGGACGATATTGCCGAGAAAGGGTTTGCTGCTCACTGGAAATATAAGGAACATAATGTAGAAGAAGATACGGAGCTGGACAAATGGCTGCAGACTATTACGGAAATCCTGGAAAGTCCGGACCCGAATGCACTCGACTTCCTGGATACGATCAAACTGAATCTGTTCACATCCGAAATATTTGTCTTCACCCCGAAAGGAGATATCAAGACACTTCCGCAGGGAGCTACAGCGCTTGACTTTGCTTATGCCCTGCACACCAATATCGGAAATAAATGTATCGGAGCGAAGGTTAATCATCGTCTGGTTCCTCTCAGTCATCCGTTGGCAAGTGGTGACCAGGTTGAGATCCTGACTTCCCGTTCGCAGGAACCGCAGGCGGAGTGGCTTAACTTTGTCACGACGGCAAAGGCGAGAGCCAAGATCGATGCCGTATTGAAACGTGCCCGCAAAGATGCGGCTAAGCTGGGAGAAGAGAAAGTGATCTCTGCATTCAAACGTTCGGAGATGGAAGCAAGTACGTCCAATTTGGATAAGCTATGTATGTATTTCGGTTTCTCCAAGCGTGAAGAGTTCTATTATGCCGTGGAAAAAGGAGATGTGGTACTTCCTGAGAATATCAAGAAGCTGCTGAAAGAAAAGACGGATAACCTCTTGTTTAAATACGTAAAACAAGCGTTAGGTGTCGGCTCTAAAAAAACGGTAGAGGAGAAGACGGAAGAGAAGCCTAAGACAAAATACGATAAATCGAAACCTTATATCCTTCGTGAAGAAGCATTCGAACGCAATTATGTGATTGCTGAATGCTGTAAACCGATTCCGGGCGATGATGCGTTAGGCTTTATCAACGACGATGGAAATGTGGTGGTTCATAAACGTTCCTGCCCGATTGCCATGCGTTTGAAGAGTAGTTTCGGCGAACGTATCCTGAATACCGAGTGGAGCAGTCATAAGAATGCCTCTTTCGAAGCTACGCTGGAAGTGAAAGGTATCGACTCGATCGGTGTATTGAATACGATCACCAAGACGATTGCCGATGATTTCAATGTGAACATTATGCGCCTGTTGATCGAAGCGAAAGACGGTGTGTTCGAAGGCCGGATCAAGATGAAAGTGCATGATGTGGAAGACATTCAGAAGATGTGCGTGACACTCTCCAAAATCAAGAATATTAAGTCGGTAGGACGTGTTGCCGATTAGTCAGTAGGTATTTTCAGCCTGCAAAATACATATTTATAGGTATTGCCTTTGTAACCGGGATATCTGACCTTTGTCTTCATCAATTAAATTATAAAACAGATGAAGACAATAGGTATTTTTTACGGTTCGTCAACCGGAACGACAGAGGATATTGCAAAACGTATAGCAACCAAGTTAGGTGTGGATGCTTCTAACCTGTATGATGTGGCGAAGGCTTCTCCTTCGGATCTGGGTAATTATGAAGCATTGATTTTGGGTAGCTCAACCTGGGGAGCAGGCGATTTGCAGGATGACTGGTACGATTTTCTTGCCAAAGTAAAGAAGCTGGATTTATCCGGTAAGCTCGTTGCTATTTTCGGTTGCGGCGACTCTTCCTCTTTCAGCGACACGTTCTGTGACGCGATCGGAACAATCTATACGGATCTTCAGGGTACAGGATGTACGTTTATCGGATCAGTACCGACAGATGGCTATTCGTATGATGACTCGACGGCTGTTGTTGACGGTAAATTCGTCGGACTTCCTTTGGATGAATTGAATGAAGACGATCAGACCAACCCGCGTATCGACCAGTGGATCGAAACGTTAAAACAGGAAGGTCTGGAATAAGCATTTTCGAATTGTAGTTTTTAAGATAATATCAGCAGGCAAGATGGTAACAACCAGGAATAGGATACCCGGAGAAGTGAAAGTCTTTCTTAATCATATCTATGAATATAAGAAAGGGATACGGAGTATGGTTTTATGTACGATCAATAAATCGTATGAGCAAGTCGTTACGGACCGCTTGGAAAGTCAACAGATTTGTTATGTAAAGCAGGATGCAGGAGAGAGAAGTGTCAATATTTATTTTGGAAGACCTGAATGCATAGAAGCTATTCGTTTATTGGTGACCCGCCCGTTGAACTTACTTACACCGGAGGAGGATTTTATTCTTGGAGCTTTACTTGGGTATGATATCTGCATGCAATGCGAACGTTTCTGCACAAGGAAAAAGCAGCGGTTAACGTCTGCCTGAACGACATGGTTGTTTAAAGTTTTCCCTAAAGTTGTTTATTTTCCCCGTTATCCTGTCTGGATAGCGGGGTTTTTCTTACCACGCAAGAGGTCGTTGCCTGAACGTGCAAAGGGTCTTTGCGTGGTAAGGCAAAGACCCTTTGTCGTAAAAAGTATCTTAGTAAGATATCTTGATACCGGCGAAATAGCTTCTCGGCGTTGCCGGTCCGTAGATGTAGGCAGAGTCACGGTTCGGTCCCTGGTCGAAGTCGGACTGGTAGGCTTCGAAGATATTCTGTACGCCGGCATTTACTTCCAGCGTGATATCTTTGTAGATATGGAAGTCATACGCCAGTTTGATGTTCATGTCGAAGAAGTCCGGTGTATTGACTGCTTTATCCATAGGGATATAACCCGCCAGATGCTGCACCAACATGCTGCCGGTGTAAGTTCCGGATAAGGATGCTGTGAAATGTTTCAACGGAGTGAGTGTCGCGGTAAAGTAACCGTACGTATTGGGTGTACGGAACATCTTCTTTTCAGTCGGTACGTTCTCGTTTTCACTCCATTTCTCCGGTTCGTTATAACGGCTGCGCTGTAAGGTAGCTCCTGCCTGTAAAGATAACCAGGAAGAAAGGACGCTTTTCCCTTCCAGGGTCAGTCCCATCACTTTTGCTCCCGAACCGTTGCGACGTTCTTTGATGATATTGCCCTGTTCATCTTTCCCGATTTCTTCCAATACGAATACATCGTTCAGACTTGTATAAAAACCTTCCACCAGGAAGTTGACCTGGATACCGTTCTTAAAACGATGATAAAAGTCGACCGATGTGCTGAGGCTTTGCGATTTCTCTTCCTTCAGGTCTTTCGCCCGTCGTATCATCGCTATCTCACCTCCGACGGCAGAGATATGCATATCTTCGTCGAAAGCTTGCGGAGCACGGAAGCCACTGGAATAGCTGGCACGTATATTGATATCTTCCGTCGGGTTGAAACGAACGTTGGCACGGGGACTGAATACCACATTGTCTATCATGTTGTGCTTGTCCATACGCGCTCCGACCAGGAAGCTCCACCGTTTGTTTTTCCATTCGTTCTGCAGGAAAAGGCTTTCGATGTGGACCTTCTGGTTGGTGTAGCGGTTATAACCGATCATTTCGTCTTTCAGATGGTCGTAGTTGTATTCCAGTCCGGCGGTCAGGTCTGACGGCATAAAGAGGAACTGGTCGAAGCTGTACGAATATTGTGTCCCGGTCATAAAGGTCAGGTCGGTTGTCTTACCGTACGCATTCGGGTCCTGTCCGGTGCCGTAATAGCTGTCGCGGTCGGTGTTTTGAGCCGAGGTGAAGACGCTGAATTTATGTTTGTAATCGGATGAGAAAAGATCGAACTTCAATCCTCCACCGTCGATGGAGTGCTCCAACTGTTCGGCAATATCCGCTTCATGAGGCGGACGGTCCAACAGGTTACCGCCACGACGGTATTCGTTCATGTGATGATATTCGAACGTCAGCTTGCTGTACGTGCTTGTTTTCAGATAGGAGCGGAAACCTACCGTCTGATTCTTCAGCTTGGGTAGTTCGGTATAGCCGTCATTATCATAGTCGTAACCGGAACGGTGGCGGTTCTGTCCGAAGATATACATGCCGGCTTTCCCGTTTTCCGTTACCAATGAAGCATTCAGCGTCGTATTATTGTCAAAGGAAGAACTTCCTCCGATAGAAGACAGGGTATGTGTCAGTTCGCCCGAGTTGCGCAGCGGCTCCTTGGTGATGATATTGATCGTCCCGGCAATGGCAGAAGAACCGAACAATGCCGAACCTCCGCCACGCATCACTTCCACACGGTCGATCATATTTGCCGGAATCTGTTCCAGCCCGTAAACACCCGAAAGTGCACTGAATATAGGGCGCGAGTCGATCAGTATCTGCGTATAAGGTCCGTCCAACCCATTGATACGTACCTGCTGGAAACCGCAATTCTGGCAATTCGTTTCTACACGTACACCCGGCTGGAAGTTCAGTCCTTGCGCCAGGTTTACCGCACTGGTCGTATTAAAGACTTTCGAGTCGATCACATTTACCAGCGTAGGAGCCAAGCGGCGCGATGTCTCACTCCGGTTAGCCGAAACGACCACACCGTCCAGGGCGATGCGATCTTCTTCCATCTCTACATTGACTTCCTGTGTTTTCCCTTTCTCCAGTTTCACTTCCCGGGTGACAGTTTTGTAACCGAGATATTTAAATTCGAGGGTGAACTTACCTTCCGGCAGGTTCTTCAGGAAATAGTGACCGGAGTTGTCGGTTGTCGTTCCGATGGTTGTTCCCTTTAGTATAACGGTGATAAATGGCAGATGCTCACCGGTTTCTTTATCCAATACATGCCCGAATACGTTTGCATCCGATGCGTTCATTTTCTCTTCTTCTGTGGCCCATGCAACCGTAAGGGTACAGCAAAGGCATAGTATAAGTGTTATAATCTTATTCATATTGATTTAATCTGATAAATAGGTAATACAATAATTGAATGCCCGGTACTTTCCGGGATTCTTCTTCCCAATTGAAGAATTTGCCACAAGCATGGCATAGTTCTGCCAAAGGCATGGCACAACTCTGTCACAGGCATGGCATAACTTTGCCATAGGCGTGGCACAACTTTGCCAACGTGATGAAAAAAGTTGGCAAATAGCATGGGTGCATATTTATCAGACTACAGGAGGGGCGCGAAGAGACGGTTCTCCTTGTATGGGAACCAGATAATCCGGGTAGACCGGATTGCAGGATAATCTGAATAATGCAGTAAGGAAAGCGGCAAGCAATAAAGAGACAAATGCAGCACCGCTAATCTGAATAGTCGATAGTTGATGAAGTAACTGGAACTCCGCATAACCATGTTCATGGTCCGGACGTCCGTCGTCTGTCTTGTGGTAAGGGTGCGAATGGACGATCGTTACCCCATTCACGATATGAACGTGGGTAAAGGCTATTAAACATCCCAGATATGCAATGAATAATGCCGGGAGTGCAATTCGCAAATATTTCCTATACTTCTCCATCACCTTCTGCAAATATAGGGCATTTTATTGTATTGTCAGATAGGTGGGATATTAAATCTATATTAAATACCTATTGATGGGTACTATGCTTTTGTTGCCAATAAACACTCGAAAAGGAAGTGTTTGTTTGAAAGAAGATTTCAATTCAACGAATAGTTCTGTGCCAGATAAGGGGACTTCTTTCCGTTTCTTTTGGCGGAGAGAAGTTCTTTCAGTTCTTCCAACTCCATTTTGTTGAGGCAAAAGTAAATGCTTTCGGATTGTACTTTGATACATATTTTGCGGTTGGAGGCGAAATGTTGGTTACGTTGTTCCGACAGGTCACCGTCGATGCTGTTTATGTACTTGCGGAAGCCTTGGAAGCCTGCTTCCGTAAAGCAAAAGAAGAAGTTACCGAACTCCAGGCTATAAGTGTTACAACACTTGCAGAAGGAGAGCTGACCGTTGAATGTCTTATTTATTATTGTCATAATGGATAAATGAGATGTTCTGTTTTACTGTTGTCAAAGGTCATTATTCTCAGGAATATGTGCAATCGCCATAAGAGGGTAAATTGAAGGCTTCCGTTACCTATAAAAAGGTAAAAGCCTCTCCTCACGGGGAAGCTTTTATCTAAAAATTAGCTTTTAGCTTGCAAATTAGCGATTATGATTTGTTTTGTGAGATTATTTCAATCTTTTGTAGCCGTATACCGCTTTGTTGCCCAATTCTTCTTCGATACGGAGCAACTGGTTGTATTTAGCCATACGGTCTGAACGGCTCAGTGAACCGGTCTTGATCTGTCCGCTGTTGGTAGCAACGGCGATGTCGGCGATCGTTGCATCTTCTGTTTCGCCGGAGCGGTGAGAAGTGACGGTCGTGTAGCCATGACGGTGAGCCATCTCGATAGCATTCAGTGTTTCAGTCAATGAACCGATTTGGTTTACTTTGATCAGGATCGAGTTGGCACAACCTTCCTGAATACCTTTCGACAGGAAGTCGACGTTTGTAACGAACAAGTCGTCACCCACCAGCTGGCAACGGTTACCGATACGGTCGGTCAGCTTCTTCCAGCCTTCCCAGTCGTTTTCGTTCATACCGTCTTCGATAGAGTCGATCGGGTATTCGTTGATCAGTTTTTCCAGGTAGTCTACCTGTTCGTCGGAAGTACGTTTTACGCCTTTGTCACCTTCGAACTTCGTATAGTCGTAGATACCGTCTTTGTAGAACTCAGAAGAAGCGCAGTCCATACCGATCATGATGTCTTTGCCCGGTTCGTATCCGGCAGCCTTGATAGCGGCAAGGATTGAGTTCAGAGCATCTTCCGTACCTTCCAGAGCTGGAGCGAAACCACCTTCGTCACCTACGGCAGTGCTCAGGCCACGGTCGTGCAATACTTTCTTCAATGCGTGGAATACTTCGGCACCCATACGCAGACCTTCCTTGAAAGAAGGAGCACCTACCGGGCGGATCATAAATTCCTGGAAAGCGATCGGAGCGTCACTGTGTGAACCGCCGTTGATGATGTTCATCATCGGAACCGGCATCACGTATGTGTTTGTTCCGCCGATATATCTATATAAAGGAATATCCAGATAGTTGGCAGCAGCCTTGGCAACTGCAAGGGAAACACCGAGGATGGCGTTTGCACCGAGGTTTGATTTGGTCTTCGTTCCGTCCAGTTCGAGCATGGCCTGGTCGATTCCTACCTGATCCAATGCTGACATGCCTTCCAGGGCCGGAGCGATTATCTTGTTTACGTTTTCAACAGCTTTCAGTACACCTTTACCGCAATAGCGTTTCTTGTCACCGTCGCGCAGTTCCAGTGCTTCGTGTTCGCCGGTCGATGCGCCGGAGGGGACAGAAGCTCTGCCTGTTACACCTGATTCCAATAATACATCTACTTCTACGGTAGGGTTACCTCTTGAGTCGAGGATTTCACGTCCTGTAATCTTTTCTATTTTCATTGTTTGTTCATTTTTAAGACGGAACAAATATAGAAAGAGATCGGAGAACGTGAAATCACCATAAATGGGCATTCTGTGCCCGTGAAATACCTATTTGTTGGTAGGGTAGATCTTCGATAGGAACTTTTCTTTGTCTACGATGAAACGGATATGCGTTCCTTCGCCGATCGTCCCTTTGGAGTCTTGTGCCACAACGCTGAAAGTGAGTTTGCGGCCATCCGCTTCCTGTAAGGTTGCCGTGGCGGAAATTGTTTCTCCCAGCGGGGACGGTTTGATATGTGAGGTGTTCATCTGTGCACCTACGGTTGTCGAGCCTTCCGGCAGTTCGGCGGCAACAGCTAGCATGGCTGCGTTTTCCATTAAAGCCACCATCGACGGTGTGGCGAATACATCCAGGTCGCCCGATCCCATGGTACGGGCTGAGTTAGCGGCACTGACTACGGTACTGCTTGTGTGTTGTAATCCTTTTTCCAGCATATTTATTGAGTTCTCGAATTGTGTCGCAAAAGTACAGGAAATAACCGGAAAAAAAGACGGAAGCCCCACAGGATTTTAATATCTTAGCAGCCTGAAGACTTAATCAGTAATACCATGAAAAGAAGAAACTTTTTCCGTTCGCTGGCCCTCGGTGGAGCAAGCGTTGCTTTTTCTCCCATTGTAAAGGCTGCTCCGGCGGTGCACGCAGATAAAGAGAAGCCGGCAACCAATATAAAGGATGCTCTGGCCATCCCCCGGAACGAACATTCCATGCCGGGTAAATATCCCGGTAAAGTAGCCCGTACAACCCATCCCGGCTGTATTGTCGACGGACAGCCTTCCGAAGGAATCGCCTATGAAATGCTACGGAACAGTATGTTGAATCTGACAGGGAAAAGCAACCTGAAAGAGGCGTGGCTACAATTTGTCGGTCCCGACGATGTGATCGGGCTGAAAGTAAACCCGATTGCAGGCAAGCTGTTATCTACTTCGCATGCTTTGACGCAATCCATTATCAACCAGCTGGAAGAAGCCGGCATTCCCCGAAAGAATATCATTATCTGGGACCGGCGTGAAGCGGATTTGAAGGAGTCGGGCTTTACCGCTAAGAACTATCCGGATATAAAGATCATCGGTACGGAATACCCCGATGAGAACGGCAGTTACATCAATGCCGAAGGTAAGTTCTACGGTGAAGAGCGGATCGATAAGGAGCAGTATTTTTCCGTCGACATCGAAGGAGAATACGACGCTTACACCATGCCTTTCATGATCAATGGCGGAAAGAACTCTTATTTCACGAAGATATGTACGGAGATGGTGACAAAGATTATCAACGTCCCTGTATTGAAGAATGCCGGAACGACGATCACCTGCTGCATGAAGAACCTGGCTTTCGGTTCGATTACGAATACCGCCCGGCTTCACGGTCCGATGTGGCATGATACCTGTGCTTCGGTTTGTGCTTTTCCTCCGTTGCGGGATAAGGTGGTGTTGAATATTGTCGATGGAATGATCGGTTGCTTCGACGGCGGACCGGCTGCCAATCCGCAATTTATCTGCCATTATAATACCATCCTGGCGGGAAGCGACGCGGTGGCTGTCGACCGTATCAGTTACGATATAGTGATCGCCAAACGTATCGAAGAGGGATTGCAGGAAGAAGAGAAAGCGGGAGCACGTACCTTTATGGATATGGCGCAGGAGTTTCAACTCGGCGTGGCCGATAAGGATAAAATCGAACTGATAGAAACAACGTTGCAGGCATGAAACATTTTATACGATGGGCAGGTTTCCTGCTGTTGATTCCCGCCTTTCTGGTTGTACAGGAGGTCGAAGTGAAAAGGGAACGGGTGTTTACAGGCTCGGGACTCTACGGTTTTATGAATGGAGGAGCGGAGCAGTTCCTTGAATACGGTGTCAGTAAGCTGACAGCCCGCGATGTCGTTTACGAGGGGCAGGAATATACAATCGAGATCTATGAGATGCCGACACCCGAGGATGCTTTCGGTATTTATTCGCTCCATGTGTTCCGCTGTCAGCGGGCGGATACGCTGGGTTGCATCGATTGCCTGTCGCCTTACCAGTTGCAGGCTGTGGCTGGCGATAAATACGTATCGGTGGTTTTCCCTTCCGGCTCGGCTGCGGCAAAGAGCAAGGTGGACGAGTTGATCCGGCAGTATCTTCCGATGGACGGGAAAGATAATCCGGCGATACCGGTGCTGTTGAAAGAGATATCCCCTTATTCCGGCAAACTGAAATTCCTGCGCGGGCCGATAGGCATATCCGGTGTCAGTACTTCGCTGATGCATTATCTGGAAGGTGTTTCCTATACCGGTGTCTGGTTTATAGCCGATAAGCCCTCGAAAAGCTATCGCGCTTGGGTCTGTGTGAAGGATGCAAAAGAGGTGGAGAAGCTAAAAGAAAAAGTTCCCGCCTCCGATATTATTCAGAGCGGGAACGATTTCATCTATTTAACGGGCAAAGAACAGGAAAAAGAGGAAGACGATCACGGCGGGTTCGGTTTCTGACTGGGGCCGTGATTGTCGGTATCCTATTTGTTCAGAGCCTTCAACAGTTTTGTTCCAGGCCGGAATTTCACTGATACGCGACGAGGGATCTTGACTGCAACACCTGTCTTGGGGTTGCGTGCCATACGTTCAATCTGTATCCAGGGGTGTAGTGCCCCGAAGTTATGAAAACGAATTTCAGAACCTTCGTTCAGCGTATCGGAAACGATACGGAGTAATGCTTCGACAGTTCTTTTTATCTGTGTCGCTTTTTGTCCGGTATCTTCGGCAATTCTTTGTACCAATTCTGTTTTCGTCATATCGGTTTTCTTATAAGATTACTTTGTATCGTGCGGAACCGACCTGTACGATATAGATACCTGCCGGTAATGTCCATCGGGTATCGCCTGCCGGGATGTCTGCCTGTTTAACCAGTGAGCCTGTCAGGTTGTAGACCTGTACTGTTTGTGTTGTCGGGCTGCTGATATGCAGGTAACCTTTGGCTGCCCATACCTTGACGACATCTGTCGCTATCGTTTCGTTAGATACAGGATCGGGGTTCTTCACGATGCCGTCGATAAATATCTCCATATCGTTGCGGACATATTTGACGATATAAGCTCCGTCGCTACTGCGCGGCGTGATGGTTTCACCGCGGTCGGTCGTTATGACGGGTTCCGATTGGTCGTATTCCTTATCGAGCGTGAGATAGAAACGGAAATTACTCCATGCTTCCACATCGTATTCTCCGGCAATGGGATCGGTGATAGCACCTTCTACGAGTGGCAAAGTGACTGTGTAGTAAACCGGTGGTACAGGGTCGGGATCGACAGGTGGCTGCGGATCGGGGTTGTTTTTGCTGAATGTGGCAGCAATTGTAACCGCTTCGGCTGGCATGTCAAAAGAATACTTGTTGTTGCCTTCGTTGTTGACCGTTACATTTCCACTTCCGGTTGTCGTAACGGTCGGTTCTCCATCAAGTTTGTAACCGTTGTCCGGTGTAACTGTGAAGATGACTTTCTCATATTCTATCGCCTCTGTTTTATCTCCTTCTATACTGATGGCGCCATTTGTAATGTTTGCTATCGTTATGGGGAATAAAACACTAAATACGGCTGTAATTGTTACTTTTTTTCCCGGCATCGTAAAGTAATAGTGTCCGGTACTTTCTGTTATGGCAATAGCATCTTCTCCTTCCGGTTGATAATTCAGACTTTTCACCCCGAAGCCTGCTTCCGGGTTGATGGTCAGTTCTACCCGTGTGTCTTTGCCTGCATACGTCTTATGATATTTTTCATGTACAGAACCATTTGTGGTAGTTGTAAATTCCAGTGGATAAGGAATCGACACATCCGGCTGGTTGGCCATTAGGCGACCATCGGTTGTTTTGAGTTTAGGCATTATGGGTAATGTATTGCTTTCCCAATTGCTTGTATTATCCATAATGCCATTAGGCATTTGATCGCTGTTCCTCCAATCCCAGCCGGCACCATTGTTATCCGTTGCATCGATACCTGAGATAGGAACTGATGTGCCGTTTGTGAGATTTTCCTCAATGATGTTATCATAAGCGTGATTGTTTGAAAAGACAGGATCTGAAAGTCGTCTTCCTTCTGTATGACCCAATATCCTTCCTGCAAAACAGGTTCTACGACCATCTTCTGTAATCAGTTTATAATTCAGAGCAAGACAATTGGATATTGGAATTTCATAGTCCGTATAAAAGGCATACCCAATAATGCCCCCCGCAGCTCCTGAGTAATAATTCTTTTTAGCACAGATCATTCCTGATGAAAAGCAGTTACTGATCGTTGTAGAACTGTGTTCGGAATCAATGGCTCCGACTATTCCTCCTGAGCAGGCTTGAGCTGAGTAAGGATAAATATCTCCACTTCCACTCTCTACATCTACTGTTGAATAACAATTGCTGATCGTAGTGTTATACACTATTCCGACTAAGCCACCAGCATTGGGAGAAGCATTGGATTCTGCAAAAGCAGATATAGATCCCCCCGTGGAATAGCAGTTTTCTATGGTGGAACCTTGACAGAAAGCAGCAACACCACCCGCGTAGCATCGTCTATTCTGAGTGTTTTTTGCGGTTAATCCTTTTTCTGAAATTACGACTCCCAAATTCCGGATGGTTCCGTCTTCCACATTACCGAATAAACCGGCATAAATACTTTTATTTTGTTCTTCAACAGTTTGATCGAAATACAGATTTTGAACTTGAAAGCCATTTCCATCGAATATTCCTTTGAAAGCCTTTGAGGGAACGATTGAAAGCTCGAATCCTATCGGTGTCCATTGTTGACTTTCCAGGTCGATGTCGGCAGTCAGTTTGACAAATTTGCCGGCAAAATCGTTTCCGGCATTTACCCTAGTTGCGAAAAGCTCCAATTCACTTGAATTGGCTATTAGGAAGGGATCGCTTTCTGATGTACCCGGTGCGGCGGCAAGCGGGGTTGAAGTCAATATCGGATAGTCGTTGCCGGGAGCCAGTTCCCAGGCATATCTTGTCACTTTTGAAGCAGCTTTTCCCGAATAGTTGAAAGCTCCTTCATTCATGATCTGGGTTAGAAATCTGCTTTTCATAGAAGAGAGAGGGAGAGCTAAAAGATTTTCACTTGTCCTTTCGGCGTCGTTGCCGGTTCCATTTGTATAGGCATCTTTATTCCAATAACAATTAAGCAACGGAGAGCGTGGAACGGCATTACCGGCAAATCCTCCTATGTGGGAATTAGAACCACCTTCCACAGTCCCTAATGAATAGCAGGAATGTACATCGTTTGCTTCAATATAGTCTGAACCACCGCAACGTCCGATAAATCCTCCGATATAGGCATCATCTCCCCCTTTTACATTACCGGTTGAATAACAGTTATAGATGATCGGGTGACCACCTGAGGTAGTTCCGTTATTTCCTACAAATCCTCCTATGTAACAGGGATAAGTACCAGGAATAGTACTCCCATTTCCCCCTGTCACATCTACAGATGCATAACTGTTTGAAATAATGGAACAGGTACCATACCCCCCCAAATTCATTCCGACTAATCCTCCGAAATAGCCATTATCTCCTCCTACAATTTTTCCGGTGGCACTGCATCTTTCTATTGTTCCACACTGCAAACCAACCAGTGTTCCGGCGCCCCATTCATAATATTCATCTGATACCTCGGGTTTTGTTATCTGTAGATCGGCATTTCGGACGTGTAAATCTTTGACAGTTTCTTTTCCGGAAGGAAACTTCGGATCTCCTATAATGCCAAATAAACCGGCAAATCGATATTCGCCCGTTATTTTCAAATTCGATACAATGTGGTTTTGTCCATCGAAGGAACCAAAAAAGTTTTTTTCCATATTACTAGCATAACCACTCACAAAACCAATTCCGATCGGAGTCCATTCGTGTCCTGCCAAGTCTATATCGGTCGTAAGAGTCAGTGTACAGCCTTTAAACCATTTATCGCTGGCTGTAGCTCCGGTTTGTTCGCTGTTGTTGACCATTTGTGCCACCCAAGCCAGTTCTGCTGCCGAACTGATGTTGACAGTAGTATTTCCTGTTGCCCATCCGGCAGGTTCTGCAACGGTGTGTCCATCCCATACGTCTACCTGTGCTATCGTTATATGGGAAATGGTTAAAAAAGCAAGCAGGTATAGTAACCTGCTTGTGATCAGAGTAATTTTTGTTTTCATGTTGTTTTATGTTTTATTTATTGAATATGTATATGCGCAGGCTTTGCGCATGAGAGTGCGCATCGGTTGCGCATACCCTTGCGCTGCCATCGCGCACGGTAATGCGCAACGACTGCGCAAGAAAGTTTATTCAATTACGGGGCGATCGTCATCATCATCGCTTCCGGCACCTACCGTCAGCAGGTAAGGGAAACGATTACGACGAACCTCTTTTAATAGTACCGTACGATTACCTCCATATTGAGTGGCGACTTCCAGATAATAGGTGCCGTCGGCCAATGCCGGAATGATAAAAGAGAAGAAAGAAGGATCGTTGCGTGAAACGGAAGTCATTGGGACGGCTGTTTCGGTATCGTCTGATGCTTTGATAAAGAAGAAACCGACAGGGCTGCCTTCGGCTCCGACGATCTTTACACGTTTACCTTCGCCATTGAGTGTATTGCCCGGAGTGAGTTTTGTGTTTACCTCGCCTGTGAATACGTCGGTTACTTTGGTGATGGTAGGGAGACCTTCTGTCACTTCACCGACGATCACGCTGATGGCTCTAAGGTCTTTCTTGAATTCGACACGGGGAGAACAGCGAAGGGTCACATTGTTCTTTTCCGGATCGAATTTCGCTTTGGGACCGATGAAGGGACCATCCACTCCCAGGGAGTTATTTGCGAAGCCGAACTCTACGGTAGAAGCAGAGTATAATTCTTCCTTCGCAACTTCCATCAGATCGTTGTAAGCGCTTCTTAATTCGGAAGCGGAGAACTTACTTTTGCCTTTTGCAGCGATGTTGCACAAATCATCGATTGTGCGGTTGGCGACGTATGTGACATTGAATGTGAAGTCATCTTCACGCTCTGTCAGCATGTTTGCTACCAAATTGCCAGTGATGCTACGCATCTTGGGATCAGTTGTTGCCATGATTAATACAGATTTAATTAGTTCATAGTGAACTATGTCATACCTATAAAAATCAAAGCTTTTATTTCTACGGATACCCCTGTTTTTAGTCGTAAATCACCAATATCTCCCTTAGAAAGAGAATTGAAGAAATCCCTTGGTGGTACCAAATGAAGTTTTGTATTTAGACTGAAAAGAGTCATGGCTTGATGCTATTTTGCAACAAGCCATGAAAAATAATATATAACGTTATGTCTGTTTGTAAGGTTTTGCTACATTTGTAGCCATTATTAACGTAGTTCACTATGGACTATGTTTGATAAAAACAGAAATATGAAGCAGTTGCAATTTCCAGCTAACTGTCTTTTCCTGAATCCTTTTTTCTATTCTTGTTCGATTATCCAATCTCCTAGATTGCGTTCCTCCGGATCGAAGTCAACACCTATCTTTATTAGTTGTCGCTCGTCGGCGGAATAAGGGATCAGATAACCTTTCTCGTCGATCTGTTTGATGGCTTCTTCTGCCGATCCGTTTAATTTAAATTCAAAGACATAAATGTAATCGGGAGTTTTTACCACAGCGTCGGCACGACCTTTGGCACTGCGTACTTCGGCTTGCGTGAATTGTCCCATGAGCTTGAAGACCAGGTAGAATATTACCTGATAATGACGTTCTGTCTTGTCGTTGAGTTCGTAGGGAATGTCAGCAAAGAAGGCACGAAGGCGAGTGAGAAAGGCTTCGGCATCACCACTGCGCAGTTCTCGAATAAACTTACCGATATAAAAAACGGTATCGGATTCCTGGATGGAGGTATAAAAAGGTGTTACAAAGTTGAGGAAACCATACTTCACTTCTTCATTGGGAAATCCAAGTGTGTACATGTGAAATTCAGGATCATACTCTTTGATTGTCAGATATCCGCTTTGATAAACCATCGGTATCGGGTTGTTCACGTCTGCCCTGTCGTCACTCAGGGAAGAAGAAGTAGCCTCTGTTCCGTCCAGTTTGCGCAGGTCGAAATCGGTTTGTTTCAGCATTTCGACCAAAAAAGTGGGTGTACCACTGGCAAACCAATAGTAATTGAAATGTTGTTTAATCAAAACGTTCAGTACACTGAATGGATTGTATATCGGAGGTGTATTATCAGCGTATGTAAAACGGTAACCATCATACAACCGGGTCAGCTTCTGCATCATTTCGTCGTAAGTAATCTGATTGGCGGAGGCTAACACATGCAATTCCGGCTCGAAGGTGGTTTCGATTTCCTCACGGGTCATCCCGCAAAGGGAACTATAAGTCGTATCGAAACTAATATCATTCAGTTGGTTAAGATTACTGAAAATACCCATTTGGGCAAACTTCGTTACACCGGTGATCAAGACGAATTGCAGCCAGGGATCGGCATCTTTTAATACGGTATAGAATGCTGTGAGCATTTCCCTGAATACCTGCTGTAATGCCGGATTGTGGAAATTACGAAGCAAAGGTTTATCGTATTCGTCGATCAGGACAGCTACGCGAAGACCGGTTTTTTCGTAAGCTCCGCGGATTACATTCATGAACCGGATAGAAAAACTCTGGTTAATATCTGTAATCGCATATTGTTTTTCCCATTCCTGTAGTTGGCTGATCAATAAGTTTTCCAGTTTTTCAGGACTGTCATAATTTTCCGCATTCAGGCTGAGGTGTAAAACGGGATATTGCTTCCATTCTGTTTCTAATTGTTCGATGGCAAGCCCTTTGAACAATTCTTTTTTTCCCATGAAATAGGCTTCAAGAGTGGAGAGTAGCAGGCTTTTCCCAAATCGTCGCGGACGACTCAAGAAACATGGATTGCCTGCTTGTGCCAATTGATAGACAAAGGCTGTCTTGTCGACATAAAGAAAGCCTTCACTACGAAGTTTCTCAAAGCTTTGTATTCCGATCGGCAACTTGCGTCCCGGACGTATGAATGGAATGGTTGTCATAGCAATCTGTTGTTTAATAATATGCGCTAACAAACTTAGGCAAAAAAATGCTATAAACGGATATTTCTATGAATTAATTCCTTCCGTCCGGGTCATAGTTTACAGCCTGGTCGGGTATGACTACCAGGGACATTTCTGTACGGCGTTTAAACGGAAGTATAATATTGCTCCTTCGGAATACCGGTTAAAAGCATAGGACTTTATTTTATGCCTATCGATTTCAGTACCGGCAGGCTGATCGTGAAGCCGACGGCATCGTACTTGCCTTTCTCCAGGCTGACAAAGACACCGATTCGTGCAATATTGCTGAATCCGACAGAATACCCGAACTCGGAATAACTTTTATCAGGTATCCAAAGCGTACGGGCATGGAGCGCTTCATTGAACATATACTTTTGCAGGAAAGGTAACCGCTTGAACAACAAATAATCGGACGTGTAGTTCAAATGAGCCTGTAACCATTGCTTGTCGGTAGAGTAAATATAATTGTCGAACAAACAGAAGCTGTTATCCAGCGAGCTTCCGGTAATGAACAGTTCGTTGGTATTGAAATGTTTGAAGTCCGGGAAATAGACCCGTTTGTTGGATAGGAACTTCCCACCGTTGACAGTATAACCGATCCTGTCGAACTCACTTATCTTTATTGTTTGGCTGATATTGCCTTCCAGTTTGTTGAAGGAGGCGGACTCTTGGGAGCCTGTGGATATTCCGGTTTCATATTGGATGGAGAAAGTCGGATAGTCGGAATAGATATACATCTTCTTCCCCCGGTGTTTCCAATAGTGGTATTGAGGCGTATAAGCCAGCCGTATCTTTACTTTCATCGCTGAATTATCCGGCATAGGCATTAATTGGCCGTTGGGTAAATTGGAGGAAGGGGTATTCCCGAAGAAGTTATAGGATTGACGGTTGTGTAATGCGTTGCGTTTTTCATAACTGATACCGGTGGTCAATGGCAGGCCGTTAGCCAACTCGACGGTATTGGAAAGGGCGATGAATTTCTTTTTGTAGAACTTCACCGGATTTTCACCGAAGAATAGGGATGCGATGGAATTGATCGCCAGGAGTGTTCCGCTTTCCCCGTTATAATCGGCTGTAGTCTGTCCTCCGGAGAGGGATACGTTGCCCCGGCGCATGGGAGCGTACTGGTAACTTCCGTCGATCTGCCAGTTTATGCTCTTTCCCGCTGTGGTGTAATAGAGGGAAGGGGAGACGGTTAATGACTGGCTTTCCGTAAAGCTGGTACGCAACGTGAATTGTTGCCCCAACCAGAAACCATCGACGAAATTATATTGCGGGCATGCCTTGAGCAATCCGCTATATCCGAACTGTACCTTCTTGTTCAATGGGAAACTTTCGCCGGTGACCAGTTTGCCGATCCAATAGGCGGGAGTGCGGTTCTGTAAAGAGTCCTTGCTCCGTAGGGTTTCCATTTTTGTTTTCAGGCTGTCTCTGACCTGATAGCTTACGATTTCATCTTTCTTCAGCGGCTGCTTGCGGATCGTTTCCCAATAGGTGGAGTTGCGGGTTCCCGCCAGGGTGTCGACTGTCACTTTGATGTTTGCATTGCCCGGATTGATTTCGAGCGACTCCCGTTCTTTCTTTGTTTCTTCCGGTTCGGTCGTCTCTTTCATCAGCTTCGCCATTTTGTAGGCTTCCCGGTTGCTGAGTTCTTCTTTGGCGGCTAAAGTATTCAGTTGTTTCTGTGATTTGGGACTGGCGGCTTGGGTTGTTCCGCTGAGTTCGACGGTTTTGTATTGGACGGAGGAATAATATTTGCCGGTAGCTTTTACTCCCATGGCATTTACTTTCATATCGATGTCGTAGGCAGTGGGGAGAAAGGCGGAAGGTATCACTTCGTTGTAGGTGGCAGTGAAACGGATAGTGACACCCAGTTCGGTGGCACTTAAATCGGCACTCTGCACGTTCCAACTGTTTTCGATGATATATAACCAACCGCTGACCAGCTTAGGGTTGTTCTTTTTAGGTTGTACACGTATTTTGTTAATCATGTGTTCTCCTTCCATGCTGATGCCTTCCAATGCAAACTTGTAGTATGAGAAAGCTCCCGGGGCTAAAGGGGAGATCCTGCCGAAAGCGTTCGGATCGTATATGTTGGCAGTCATGACAGACATGACCTGTCCGGCATCGATATCAGCGGGAAGGGTGGAAGAGAAGGCCAGTACTTTCTGTTCATACCGGTTGGGGGAAGTGAAGCTGACTTCGTTCTGCGACTCTATTAAGAAGAGCTTGTTGGTGAGGTTCTTCAACTTTTTACCGTTTGAACCGAAAGTCATGAGCCGGGGGATCTTTTCAACCTTTACACTTCCTTTTACGTAGATGGACGACTCGTATTTCTCTATCTGGTGGAGATAAAAAGGAGCCATGCCGATCGCTTTCCGCATGATGGCATAAGCCGGGTCTTCGCGGTTGGCGGAGATAATGACCTCTTTCAGGGCGTAGACTTTCTTTTCCATGGCTACGGCGAGGTGCGTTTCTGCTTTGTCGATTGTCAGAGGAAGAGTCTTTCGCTCATATCCTAAAGAACTGAAGTCGCAGGTGTAGGAACCTTTCTTCAGGGAAGCCTGGAATTCACCGTTGTCATCGGCAGTAATCCCCAATGCTACTTCACGAATGTATAAAGTGGCATTGGGGATCGCTTCTCCCGACACATCTGTTATCTTGCCTGTCAATAGCTGGGCAAACAGATGCAGGGGCAATAAACAACACAGGACAATCAGCGAATAAACTTTCATCAAATCAATGTATTAATATACAAATGTAGGATTGATTCGCGAATAATCGTCCTGCAACAGGTTACTTTTTCTTCCGGAGCTTCTTCTTGATCCAGAAATAATAACCGGTCAGGGCGAATACCGCTCCGAGGAAAGAGACAAGGCAAGACAGTATACGGGTAGTCATACCGCCCCATGAACCAACGTGTACGGAATAGATCCATCCCCTGATCTTTCCGGACTTGGGAAGGTCTTTGTATAGTTGCACATCCGTGATTTCTCCGTTTGCCGGATCGAAAGTATAACGGTCGCTTCCCCGGGTATTGCCGTATTGGGCGGCAGATACGGTGGCAGAACCGTCCTGGATGGTGATAGAGTTATATTTCGGATAACGGCTTTGCAGGTCGGCTAAGACCGTTGCCCATTGGGTATAATCGGCTTCTGCACGATTGCTCTTTTCTCTTTCCGGGGAGTGTCCGCCTTTACCTCTTTCTTTAGACTTCCCTTTGGAATCGGACGGCGCGGGAGCATGTGCCTGCGGTTGGGTCGTTTCAACACCGAAGACGGTATAGAAAGCATCACGGTACCAGCCGAAAGACCAGGTTAAGCCGGTCAGCGTCAGGACGAGCAGGAGCAGAGTGGCGTAGAAACCACCCGAGACATGGAGGTCGTAGAAGAAACGATACCAGCCGGATTTGGTTTTTATCTTCAGGCGGTTCTTCAGGGCTTTCTTGTTGCGGGGATACCAGATCACCACGCCACTTATCAGGATGATGGCCATTACCAGTGTCGCGTAGCCTACAACGGCTTTGCCTAACGAGAAGCTACCGTCGCGTTTGTAGGAGTCGAGCAGCCAGCGGTGCAGGCGCATCATTTGCATAAAGAAACCTTGTCCGTCGTCGATGCCGGTGATCTCAGCGGTATAGGGATTGATGAAAGCGGCTGCTTTTTTACCCGGCAATACCACCTGCCAGGTACGCTTGGGGTCCTGTGAAACACGGATACCGTTTATTTGGATGGAATCAGGCAATTGTTGGCGTGCCGAACTGAGCAGGGCGGCAGGCGTAAGCGGTTCCCCTTTCACCTCTTTGACGAAATAGCGGGAAGGATGGCACACTTCCTGTATCTCCGTTTCAAATACCAATATCGCACCTGTCAGGCAGACAATCGCGATGATGATACCAAAAGGTATCGATAACCATAAATGTATCTTTGCAAATAACTTTCTCATTTACCATATAGTTGTTTGATCCCGTCGTATATTCCCGGAATAGCGACTGTTCCGTGGTTCTCTTCGGGGAATGATTTACTAAAGAAACGCAGGTTTCCGGCCTGCGGCAAGACCTCTTTCAGGAGGTGATTTACTTTGTTGAGGTGGATGTCCACCCGGTCGGTACGTTTCTTGGAAGCGACACCGATATACAGGCTTTTCCCTGTGAAGTCCTTTCCTGCAATCAGCGAGGCGGCTTCTTCCGACAACTTGCCCCGATCCCACCACAGGCTCGGATCGACAGCCAGATAGGTGTCGAACAGGTCGGTATGATGGAGGAATGTGTTGAGGGTAAACAATCCGGAGTAGGAATGGCCTATCAACATATTCTTTCCGTTAGTGCGATAGCTGTTGTCTATTACACTGCGAAGCTCTTCCGTCAGAAAGCGACTGAAGAGTTCGCTTCCGCCACCCTGGGGAACGGCATTAGGAGCGATCTTTCCGTCCCTGCCTGCTGCCGAAACGGTAGGTGTCAGGTCGCGTGTGCGGTCGACGTTCAGTACACCGACGATGATACTCGGGGGAAGATGCCTACCCTTGACCGTAGTGAATGTCCGGCTGATGCCGACTACCGAATGGAAGAATGCATCCCCGTCGAGCAGGTAGATCACCTGGTAGCGCTGCGTTGTATCCCGTCCGTAGCTGTCGGGCAGGTGTACCCAGTAGTTTCGCTCTTCCTGTAAGACCGTGGAGTAAAGGCTATGTTTCTTTCCTATACAAATATCCTCCTGGCTCCGCATGGTTAGCGGGAGCAGGAGGAGTATAAGAAAGATGTGAATACGAATCATCTTTTATCTTAATCGTTATTATTTAGCGACTGTCAGTTTGCCGACACCGCTCACCTGAGTGGCTTCGATTGTCAGACCCTTTGTTGCTGCGGCTGTTGCCGGATCGATCTTGTAGATAACCGGATTGCCGCCACCTTCGTTGAAGGTAACCGTTACGTACGCAGTGCCATTTTCAACATACGGAGCATCGCCGAAGCCGTTGATCGTGTCTGTTGAAGGAAGACCTGTTACGTATGTCAATTTCTTGTCGCCAGCTTTGAAGATAGCTAACTGGTTGGCTACGCGATCAGCGTTGGAGAATGGTTTGTCATACATCAACAACAGGAAATAGTCGTCTGTGATATGCCAGGTGCGAAGGAAAGAGTTACCGTTGGTCATTGCTTCCAGGTCGCAATAGTAATCGTCGAAGTCAGTGCTTCCGGCAGGAATACGTACCACACCGGCAGGCAATGTCGTCTGCTGACGTGCGTCGGTCATCGTCTTGGCAAAGCTCGGGGAGAAGACGTAGACATCGCCGTTGTCGGCAGCCCAAACCATTTGGTAATACTGTGACTTCATACGTCCGGCAGCATAGCTGATCTTATCTGTCTTGATCAGTTTCTTGCTGGTCATGTTGGCATCGTCGAAGATGGCTACCCAACATTCGTTCGGGTACTGTGTCCACTGCAATTCGTCTTTCTTGTATGCGCTGCTGTTGGAACCGCCCGATTCTTTTTTTACCAGGTCTTCGTTGCCGGCTTTCACCCATTTGCCGCCCTGGTCTTTTGTACCGTACTGGCTCAGACCCATCGGGATGGCGGCACTGTAAATCTTGTTGTTGTGCTCCAGGATACCTGCCAGGGTTACATATTCACCGTTACCCAGGAAGTTTTCAGACAAATAGGCTTTGTTCTGTGTGTCGTTGGTGGTGAATGTTTCAGCTGCGGGATCGAGATAAGACAACAGGAATACTTTCGGGGTGTAACCGTTTTCGTCACTCCAGTCTGTCGGGCCGTCACCGGTAGAGGATGTCATGATGTATTTATCGTAGATACCGTAGGAAGTGAAACGCTTTACACCAAATTCGGCAGAACGCTTCTTTAATTCCCCCGGAGATTCCATGATATAAGAGCGGGTGCCTCCGGCTTCTCCCTGGTTGTAGGTAAGGGCGTAGAGGTATTGGTTCTTAAAGAATACCCAGTAGGTTGCACCGTCGTTCACGACACCGTTGTTTTTGGTGGTGACTGTGCCTTCGTCCAGCGATTCGGAGGTTACCAATACGTTGGTTGTATTTCCGGAAGCCGTAACGGAGGCGGCGATTACATATTCTGCATTGTTTTCTTCTTCTCCGCCGTCGTTTCCTCCGCCGTTAGTCGGATCGTCGTCACATGCTGTCAGTGTCAGTCCGGCCATCGCGGTTGCGAACAGGCCTGTTAAAAAGAAATTCTTCTTCATTTTGTGTTTGTTTTAATATGATTACTATCTATTATTATTATGTTGATAAAAATATCTGTTGTAAGTGGTTTGTTTATAGATGTTAGATAGTGACAGGTTGTATCTGTTTCCCCTCTTGAGAGGGGATAAGGGGTGTGTTAAAGCTAGTAATATGGCAAACTGTGACACACCCCCTGCCCCCTCTCAAGAGGGGAAAGGTTACCATTAGTTGCCTAAGTAGATACGGAACTTTCCGTAGAATGCCCGTCCCGCTTTCTGCAAGCTGAAATTGTCGTATAGCTTCTCGTCGGTGAAGTTGCGGCATTCGAAAGAGATGTTGTAACGTCCGTTCTGAAGGCTGTAAGACAAAGTCAGATTGTGAGAGAACTGGTTGGGAACTACATATTCACCTTTATTCGATCCGATGATGGAGGAATAATACGTGAAACTATGCAGATATTGATTGTCGTATGTAAAGATCAATGTATTGCCTTTCTTCCAGAGATTACGCCAATAGAGCGTCAGGTCAGAGTCGGCAAAACGGTAGGGCAGGTTCGGCATACGCTCTTTGTAGGCGATGTTTTCCGCGCTGCTGCCGATCGCCGTTTTTTGGTTGTCGCGAACGTTCATTTGCGTATAGTTTCCTCCTACGCTCAACCAGTTCGAGAAACTGTAACGGGCGGAGAGGTTGTATCCTTTGGTCAGCACTTTGCCGTAGTTGATGTAGCTCGCAGCCTGCTTACCGCCACTCAGGTCGGTGATGTTACGCTGGATATAATCGTTGGTGTTACGGTAGATCAGACCTCCTTCGACGTAAACGCCGTACTTGCCGAGTGTCTTGTTGTAGCTGATATTCAGGTTCACGTTGTCGCTCTTCTCCGGTTTGATGCCGATGTCACCCATTTCGAGGTCTTCGTTACCGAACATCTCTTCGATGGTGGGGAGGCGGTAGGCTTTCTCGTAGGAGAGTTTTGCCTGCAATCCCGGCAGGACGAAGTAAGTTCCTGCCGCACCGTATCCCAGGGAACTGACGCTGCGGGAAGTGCGGACATATTCGGAACTCGTATTGTCGGTCGCCATCGGACCTGCTACATACTGGTTGTAATGCTTGCCGAAGACGGAGAGGTTCCAGTGCTCCGACGGCATCAGTCGATACGACAGACCGGCAATGTTCTTGCGCGTCTGCTTGTCGATGGCATCCGTCAGTTCCTCGTTGGTCAACAGCGAGGTGTTGGAACGGCGGAAAGCGGTCAGTACATTGTTGAAAGTGAAAGAATGGGCGCGGCCCAGACGGTAATTGACCGTTACCGTACCATTCCAGTTATTGTTGTCCGACCGTGTATGCTGGTACGACTGCTCGCCACGCGAATTCATCAGGTGCTTCTCGCCACGCCAGTTATATTCGTAGGCGGAGGTGTCGATATTGGTCGTCAGGTTCTTATTGTAATTGGCGGTGAAGACCAGGTCGAGCCCTTTGGTCAGCAGGTCGCGTTTGTTGTATTCGAGCGACGGCATCAGCGAATGGCCTTTCCGGTGCTTCTCGCCGTAGACCGTATTCTGGCGTACCCCGGTCTGTATCTCCTGGTACATGTTCGAATAGGTGAAGCCCAATAACAGGCGGTCTGCCCAGTTCTTATTCACGAAGCCGACCTTTCCGATCACGGCTTCATTATGGTAGGTGTCGTTGAAACGTTTCACGCGTTCTTTGTTTTCCGTATCGAGCCGTCCGGTTTCGAAATCCTTCACCGGGGCATCCACGTAATAATCGTTGTCCGAATAGTTCTGGAAAGCGTTGATCTCATAGGTGAAACCGTTATCCAGCGTCTGCCCGAAGTTGACATACGATTTATGGGTATTGAACGATCCGTAGGAATAGGAGGCATCGAGGAACCAGTTACGACGCTTCTTATTCGTCACGATATTGACCACGCCGCCGATGGCATCCGTCCCGAAGCCGACGGGGACAACGCCTTTGTAGACTTCGATGCGTTCGGCAAAATTGACAGGGATATTGTTCAGCGCAAACGAATTACCGACCCCTTCCTGCGGCACGCCGTCGATAAACACCTTCACATGCTTTCCGCTGAAACCATCCAGCATCAATTGCATATCCGATCCGACACCGCCCGACTCACGGAGTTTCATCCCCGGCGCTTTCGAAAGGGCATCGCTCAGGCTCTTGGTGGAGTTCTGAAGTTCTTTGGTGTCTACCGCGATGGCATTGAAGGCAGAACGTTTCAATCGGCTTATCCCGTTGGAAACGACGACTACTTCATCCAGTTCTTCTACCTGCGGTGAGATGGTCAGGTTTTGTTTCGTGCGTTCGCCGTCGATCAGCCGGACTGCTTTCTCTACGGTCGTATAGCCGATGGCGGATACTACCAGTGTGTAATTCCCTGCAGGTGCTTTCAGATGGTAGATACCTTCTTTATTCGTCGTACCGCCGTAGCTTGTGCCTTTGAGATAGACTGTTGCAAAATCAACTATTTCTTTTTCCGTAGATAATATTTTCCCCGAGATCATAGCTTCCTTCTGTGCTTTTGCTGTCAGGGCAACAAAAACAAAGGTCAACATTATTATCAATCCTCTTACAATCGCTTTCAATGTATTTAATCTTTTTACTGTTAATAAAAACCGATGCAAAGGTCGGGCGAAAAGAAAAGCGCATCAATCACCGATTATAGGTAAAAACAGAGGGGGAAAGGGGGGGTGAAGGTAGCTATATGTAGGTAGTAGGAAGTTGGCAGTTGACAAGTGACAGTAGACAGTTATTTCGGCTTTTAGCCGATTTGTGCAGTAACCCAACAAGGTGCAGCTTTGTTGGGTTACTGTTTTGGATAGTTCACTATTATCAATACAGATAAATAGTTCTTCTGATAAGAACAGAAACATTCACTTATCCGGTGAATAGGTTCGGATGACGAGAGGCTTTATTTGCCCTCCGTTATTTTATGTACCCAAGCCAGTATCGGTTTCCTTTTGGCATAACAGATGCCAATAACCGGTATAATAAGGATACCGCATATAATAGCAATCACTTTTATCCAGGCTATCAGGATATTATTCTCCCTAAGCAAATGAGCGTGATCGTCTGCCGGAGCGAATGTCAGGTTGGCAACCTTGGCTACTTTGCCCAACATCTTCATTGGGATGGAACCGTCCGGTATATCCTGATGACAGGCCATGCAAGTACCTCCGCGTGCCAGCCGGTCGCGTTGATCCGTAGTCAGCGGCATGGAAGTGGGCCAGTGTGTATCGATAGTCTGTACCTGTTTGCCTTCAGCGTTAAGTAATTGCATAAAGTCACCGTGCAAGTCTTTGATCGCGCTGATCTGTGCTTTGGTAAAATGACTGACATTCTCCCGGTCGGCCGTTACCACATCCGCATAACGGGTCGTTTGCGGTTCAGCATCGTACATGCCTCCATCCATGCCATAACCCATAGCGACCTGACTGCCATGACAATCGGAACAATCGCGGGAAGCCTTGGATGTAGTGTGAGGATTCAGCGGAGCCAGTTCCATTGCATCGTATCCTTCGGCTGTTTTGGCTACCCGGTTCCAGGTGATTGTCTTTCCGTCGGGGCCGATCACCGTTCCGACAGTTTGTATAACTCCTACCAACGGAGTTACACGGCCTTCGCCATTAACGCCCAGCGGCGGATTCTCCCAGCGCATATGACTGTAATCCCCGTAGGTCGGTGCACCGGGTTGCATGACATACCGACCGTTCCGATCGGCAGATGTCCCGTCCGGATTTACCTTTTCAGCCGAGGTAAGCCAGTCGATAGAGTTTTGAGTATAATCGATCACATATTTGTAACCGTAATACTGTGCCGCCCAGGTAGAGTGACAGGCATAACATTCCAGCTTCTCCATATGTTTCCCGACGGCAATCATGGCAGTTTTCGCTTTGACAGGATCAGACCAGCTTTCATCTTTCGCTGCTTGTTTGAGCACAGGAACCTCAAAGTCGAGTCCCGTTTCGGAATGGACGATCACTTTATCCCCTTTTTTTACGACATTACCCAAGGCATTTCCCCGCGCAGATAACAGGTAACCGTCTTCTTTCGGATAAACAGTTGCAAACTGTACGGTGACATCCATCGGCTTGTCTGCCAGGCCACGAGCCTTTTTCATATCGAGCACCTTCCCGAACTCATCCCCGTAGCCGATCGGCAACTCCCAGGGATATTTATCCGGGATACCATGACAGTCTGCACATTCTATTTCGACGGTTGCCAACGTGGTAGTTCCGATATTCCCGTTACCGTGCATCGAGTTGGTGGTATGGCAATCCTGGCATAACAAACCGGTAACAGTCTTGCCGTCCTTATCTATCTTATGGTGAGCATCGTCACGGATATACTTGAATACATATCCGCCGTTGGCTTCCTGCGGCAATCCCTTTTCATCGAACGGCCCGCGGTTGTCGCCGTGATCCAAAGCCATCAATCCCTGGTAGGCATGCCCGATCCTGCGTCCGGCGGAGTGGCAGGCAGCGCAGGTAGATACCTGTATGCCGGTGAACTGTTTACCGTTTACTGTTACCGGTGATTTACGAGTCCCCTGCATGGAGTGTACCAATAGGTGACCTTTCTCTTTTTTATCGATGGAAGGATCGTTCCCTTCATAATATCCTTCATTGCTGTAAAGGTTGTGGCAGGCAGCACAGCCCATTCCACGGAAATGCCCTCTGTCTTGCATCCCTTTGTTACTCAGATGGCAGGCGTTACAATTTCTCAGGTAAGTATAGGCAGCCTGTTCGGGCATACTGTCAAGCTGATCCAATGATATCTCCGGAACTTGTTTCAACTTTTCAGGGAATTGTCCGGGGAAGTTCTTCGCCATTTCCTGCATATACGCTTTATAGGTATCGGAGCCGAAACGGGGAGCCGCACCGTCTGTGTCCTGTACCTGATGGTCTGCATAAAGATGGTCGTGATTTTCCGTACCGATCCCCCAGCTCCACATGATCGCTTTCATTTTGCCGGCATCGGTGTTCATGTTGGAGAGGTGTACATTGTATGTATGGTCACCGTGGCAGAGGCCGCAGGTATTATCGTTTACCTGTAGTGCCCCGGGCACAGGGGTAAAACCGGCAAGTTTGCTCCCGGCTGGTTTACCGGAGTGAGCTTTATCCTTATTGATCGTTTCATGTGGATTCCCTCCGTGGCAGACTACACATCCGTTGGGATCACCCATTTCGGTCCCTTTCTTTAGGATATGTTCCATCATGGCCGATTGCAACGGACGGGCCGGTTCGATTCCCTGGTGGCAGGTCAGACAGTATTGTTTTTCTGCCGGGAAAGGTTTGTTTGGTAGGGTAGATGCGACGAAAGGTTTGTCCGGCAGGCTTCCGGTGGCCGGTGTTGAGGCTTCTGCTGTCGGTATGTTCAGGTAGTAATTGATTATGAAAAGGGCCGTGGCAGCCATCACAGATGCCAGGAGTGCATCCGTCAGTTTTTTACAGAAAGTGTTCCTCCCCATGGTACGTATAGATAAAATGATTAAACAATGTTGCGCTATTTACTTATAATAACAAAAGCGGGAATTAAAAGGTTGACTGTTTTATTGCGTATTTTTTTACAGAAGCATTAATTTGCAATCGTTCTTCACTTTTTAGGGTTTGCCGTAAACTTTTTGCATCCTGGCGAGTTCTATAAAAAGAGTGATAATCTGATAATATATATTTAACCCATCTCAACTCAGTTATAGATATGAAACAAATGACATTTGCCGTATTGGCCTGCCTGTTCTTTTCGTTAACCGTAGCTCGTGCCGAAACTTTGCGTGCCGATACCCTCTCTGTTGTTAACCGGAAAGAATTACCCCGTCTGAAATTTAACGGATTCCTGCGTTTTAATTACAACTATTCCGACTGGAAAGAAGGATCGAAGAAGCGTTGGGGCGACTTTGGATACGACCTGTTCAAGCTCGGTGTGAACGGTTCCTGGAAAAAGATCCTATTGGACGTCGACTTCCGTTTCTATGCGAAAGCTTCCGGCGGTGCCATGCTTAAATCCGGATGGATCGGGTATCAGTTCAATGAGAAACAGCAGTTACAGGTCGGACTGACCCGCGTTCCTTTTGGCATACAACCTTATGGGGCACATAATTATTTCTTCCAGATAGCCTATTACCTGGGATTGGAAGACGATTCGGATATGGGTATCAAATATATGTACACAGGAGATAAATGGGAATATGCCCTGGCATTCTTTAAGAATTCGGAAGAAGAATTGTTCGGTTCCGATTCGGAGACAGCGGGCGATCGTTACAGTTATGATGTGGCGGGTCGCAATAAAGAGGTAAACCAGTTCAATGGCCAGGTCTTTTATAACTGGGGGGATGAGGTAAAGCAAAAACTGGGTGCTTCGGCGGAGTTCGGAATGCTCTACAACCTCGATACGGAAAAGAACGGTACGCATTATGCTTTTGCCATCCATCATGAATTGTATTGGCGGGGCCTGAGTGTAAAGACGCAGGTATCGACATACGCCATGCATCCGAAAGATAAGCCGGGCGAAGACCGCGACCTGGTTATCATGACGGCTTTCAATGCACCTTATGAAGTCGCCGCCAAAGCGAATATCTATTCGATCAGTGCCGGTTATAAGATCCCTTTCAGTAAAGGGATTGTGAATAGCATCCAGTTCTATAATGACTTCGGATGGATGCAGAAGTGGAACAAGAGCTTCCACGATAGTTTCCAGAATGTCACCGGATGCCTGGTCACTGCCGGGTCGATTCTAGCCTACATCGATTACGCTCAGGGATTGCACCAACCCTGGTTCGGGCCGGACTGGAATGCATTCGGTACGGGTACGGGAAGTAATTCGTGGCATGCCCGGTTCAATATCAGTCTTGGATATTATTTCTAGTGAAGAATAGTATGTAGATTATTCCATCCAGTCGCCATCGGGACCGCCGTTACCCGGACCTTTCGGGCGATTCTCTTTCATATACTTCTGGTACTTTTTATATTGATCGCCGGAGAGGATCTCTTTGACCGCTGCGTCGTGTTCGCTCATCATTGTGTCCATTTTCTCTCTCATTTCATCGGGAGAGAATTGCTCTTTGCCACCCCTGCTGGGCCGCATCTGTTGTATTTTCTCCATGAAGGCTTTCTCTTCCTCTTTGAGTTTTGTCACCTGATCGTCTGATAGAGCCAACTTCTTGATTAGTTTGTCGGTGATAAAAGAGGGCATCTCTCCTTTTTGGGGAGGACGTTGATCCGGTTTGTCCTGGTTACAGCAACAACAACAGCTATGAGGGCACCCTGGGAAAGGTCCGTGATGAGGTTGTGCCATGACAGGAGCCAGCAGAGTGAAAGCAAACATGCTTGCAATAATCGTTTTCTTTTTCATATTTCAGTCAATTATGTTGATTTGCGGATGAAGGTAAACGTCATGGCTGCTGAAAGCAAATAAAATAGACGGAGGGGGAATAATCTCTGTTAAACGAGAATATTCTCCCCTCAATGTTATCTGTTAGCTATGACCTCACTCATATATTAATGTATAAGGGAATACAAAAAATGACTTGTCCTCACATTTGATGGTGTGATAAGTTGGTCTTGATACACTCTCTTTTGTGTCGTAAAATGGGATAAATTATGCGAATTTATGAAATCGCTTGGCATGTTGGAAAATGTGTAGTTGATTATCAGTATGTTACAAAGGCGTACTTAGGCTCTTTTCCCTATAAGCTATAAGTGCTTATTTGTGATTTAATATCCTGTATTATATATGAATACGAATCGGTCGGAATGACTAATTTTAACGTTCCTTTAAATTCGTCAGCAAAGTTACTGCATTTTTCCAAACCGCCAATACTTTCCCAAATAATTTTCCTTTTCCTATATCCTTTCTTATCAAC
>ENA-OWPN01000337-OWPN01000337.1-human-gut-metagenome-genome-assembly--contig:-NODE-337-length-74265-cov-4.140601_pt1 | contig 74265 bp, 61 predicted proteins | sample MGYA00248266_ERZ651850 | MGnify/ENA primary metagenome ERZ651850 (study PRJEB26924, sample SAMEA4378296) | human gut metagenome | biome: human gut; feature: human-associated habitat; material: faeces... | reverse complement strand
GGGATTTGTTTCCATCTGATACATGCTTCCCTTTAACCAGGAATCTGTCCAGCAGCGCTCCTGCGGATCGCAATACCGCTCTGTTCTCAGCGTTACCACAGGTGACGTTGTTCCAGATACAACAGCGATATCTCCTTCTTTTATACCGGCCCCCAGTACCGCTACCTGCGTATCTGCTCCTCCTACGATAAAGGGAATGTCATAGGTGATACCAAGCTGTTTTTTTACAGTCTCCCTCATATATCCCAAAAGAGAACCCGCTTTAATTAAATCTGGCATTGTAAGCTTCTCCAGCTTAAAGCGTTTAATTAACTCTTTGCTCCATTGCTGCGTACCGATATCATACAGCTGCGTTTCACATGCCTGTGATGGCTCAATGGCGAGCTTGCCACATAGAACAAAGCCAATCCACTCGCTCAGACTTGTAAAGGTTTGCACCTGATCGTAAATTTCTTTTCTGCGTTTCGACAGCCCCATAAGCTTAGCAGCAGGAAAATCCTCTGTAACCCAGCGCCCTGTTTTCTCATAGATACCATCCTTTTGTATCTCATCCATCCACTCTCTTCCCCGATTGTCAATATTGGGTAATCCATAAAAAGCTTCCTGCTCCCGGTTGATGAGAACGATAGTTTCTCTGGCTCCGGAGGATGATATGCCATCAATGGTGATGTTTGGATATGCACAGATAATCTCCCTGCAAAGTCCTAAGATATTCCGCTCCCAAAACGAAGGGTCAAAATACTGGGCATCCTCGTATGCATCATCAATGTAATAAATATTTTCAAAGGTTTTGACACATAACAATTCGCCGTCCTCGCGAACCAGCGCAACTCTTGAATTGCCAGTTCCCATATCCACAATCATATAGTGCTTCATAACATCTTCTTCAGGGAACGGTAATTGTATACGATACGCTCCAGCTGCTCCTGCTTTTTCCAGGCCTTTAAGCGCTCTGTGATAATATCCGACTGATGGTCTGTAACTTCATACGTTGCTCCACAAATATGCGGTGTCAAAAGGACATTGTCATTTTCTATAATGCTCAAGTCATCCGGTAATGGCGGTTCACTTGCCAGCACATCCAGAAGAATCCCCTTAATTCGTTTTTCCTTTGCCATATCCTGTAATGCTTCCATATCCACAACGGCACTTCTTGCGGTATTCACAAAAATAGCATCCTGTTTCATCGTATACAGCAATTCTCTTGAAATCAGCTTTTCTGTTTCAGGCAGTACCGGTAAATGGATGGAAATGATATCACATGTGGCAAACAGCTCCTGCAATTCACATTTTGTATACGGTGTATCCTTGACATATGGATCATAAAAGCGAATGCTGCAGCCAAACGCATCCAGCAAATGCGCAGCCGCTTTTCCCACAGCACCAAAGCCGACAAAGCCAACATGCTTACCATGCAGCTCATTTCCCATCCATGTGTAATACGGTGTTGTTCCTTCCTTCCACTGTCCATCTTTGATCCATGCAGTCGCAGGAAGCAGATTGCGCATATAGGCAATCAGCATTCCCACCAGCATCTCTGCAACGGCTGTCGCATTGCGGGCCGGAGTACATAAAACCGGTATTCCATGTGCACTGCATGCCGCTACATCAATATTTGCAGGATTCGCCCGGCAGTCACCAATCACCTTCAGTCCTTCATAACCGGATAACACCGCTTCTGTGATACGATCCAGCTCAGTAATCAGAATATCCGGTTGTACCTTTTTCAGCGCGGCCAGCATTTCTTTTTCATAATAGCGTTCTCCTGTTTTATTCCATGGATCATATACTACCTCTTCAAACAGCTCTTTCAGCTCCTGCAGCCTGATTTCAGACATGGGAGCACGTACATAAACCTTCATAAACCGACCTCCTTATCAATAAAATTGTGATACCTCTTCATGAAAGTAAGATGCTATATCATAAGCACTGTATACGCCTCTATCTGTTATAACACCATCAATCAGATAGGGTGGTGTAATATCAAAGGATGGATAGATTGCCTTGACTCCGGGCAGGGTGTTATTTATACCACGATAGCTCAATACCTGCTGAGGATCGCGTTCTTCAATGATAATATCCGCCTTGCTCTGCTTATCTGCATCCGGTATCCCTGTCACAAAATACGGGATATGGAAATATTTTGCCAGAATTGCAATCTGCATGGTTCCTACCTTATTCGCGATATGCCCATCTCTGGCAATCGTATCTGCGGCAGAGGTAAACAGGGATATTCCCTTATTTTCCATAGCATAGGCAACCATATTGTCGGTAAGTACCGTCGAGGAAAAGCCCATTTCATGACATACACTGGAGGTCAGACGTGCTCCCTGAAGGTAGGGTCTTGTTTCCGCATGATAAAATTCCACCTGTCTGTTTCTGCGTTTTGCAACACGGCACATCATTCCTACAATCGTCTCTCCAAAGCACTGTGTCAGTACACGGCCTCTCTCCGGTATCTGATCAACCAGATATTCCGCTACCTTTTCCATTGTCGCATATCTGCGATTCAGGGAATCCAATGTTCTTTGTATAATTGCTTCTACCGCATTCTCCCCCTGATCGATTGCTGTGCATGCGGCCTGCAGGCATCCATTCGTTATGACACGATAGCGGTTTGCAGTCGTAATTCTGGCAGTTGCGATATCCTCGGCTGCGGTCTTTAGAAATGCCTTCTGCTCCTGTGGTTCTGCATCTCGTATCTGCCATGCCGCCAAAGCCATTCCCATACCGGCTGCTGTATACGGCCCGGCACTCTGTGTCACCATATCCTGAATCGCCTGTACAACCTCCCGATAATCCTTACATTCCACATAGCGGATAACGGTTGGATAAATTCTACGATCCAGTATACGGACTATACCGTCTTCAAACCATGCCACATGCTCATATTGCAGCAGATATGCAAGTCCCTTATCCTGTCTTTCCATTGTATCAGCTTCCTTCCTCATAGTCGTTGTAGCTCTATAGAGCATACCATCAATCATACACATCCTGTTGCATTAAATGTTCTGTGGTAACAGCAGCCTAAAAAGAATAGTATGCTGCAGTGAACTTTTTGCATGGGAGTGTTATCTCTGAAAGTATTCATATCAGATATATACACGAATCCTGCTATACATCCCTTGCTCTATGAACAAATCATTTTAAATTGTTCACTTACTTCTGTTCCTTCACAAATTACCTTTCGATTTCGAATCAGCCAGATGCCCATTTTCAATAAAGCACGCTCAAAAGGCACCCGTTTTTCAATAGCTTTTATAGAGGTTACCTCCATAACCTTGGAATCACCGACAACCCTGCGTATAATTTCAGTGCCTGCATAACCAAGGGAATCGCTTAATATCTCTTTGAGATATTGCTGTTTAAATGTCTTTGTGCGATACAATGGACATTTCACACACTGCTCATAAACCTGCGACAGATTTTCCATTGTCCGATCAATCGTAGCTGCTATTGTGTGAGAACACCAGGCAAGAAATTCAGTCTGCTGCGGCTCAATGAACTGTGTTCTTGCCCAGGCGAAGAACAGATTGCCGATTACATTTCCGATGTCATATCCCATCGGCCCGTAAAATGCAAACTCCGGATCAATAATTTTTATTCCGTTTTCATTGATGAAGATGGATCCGGAATGCAAATCTCCATGTACCAGTGCCTGTGCATGATTCATAAACCGATCTCGAAGCTGGGCCACATCAGCCTTCAGTAAATCATTTTCATATAGAAATTCTTTTACAAATTCCTTATTTTCCTCTACTACGATATTGCGGTTCTTGTAATTATCATATGGCTCTGTAAGCACAAGATCTTCCGTTATATCACACAGCTCTTTATTCAGAAAAAGCTTTACATTATCTTTTTTCACTGCCCGATCCAGTACCAAATCCGTCGTAGGCAAAAGGGTCCTTGCCAGAAACTCCGCGATATTTTCTGCGAAGTGGGGAAAGATATGACCTTCCATCAGCTCTTTCCTCATATTTTTATAGGCTGAGATATCCTCCATTGCCAGTACGCACATCGTTTCATCATAGGCATAAACCTTTGGTACAAAGCCCTCTGCCAGCGTTCCTTCCAGCTTTAGTATCTCCGCTTCAATCTTATTCCGGTATACATCCAGCGGTCTACCGGAGGAGCGCAGGTATTGATCTGCCTGCTTGATGATAATGGATTTTCCAGTATCTGGATTCCAAACACGGAAAACATAATTGATATTTCCATCACCAATCTCCTCGGCCTGCAGCACTTCATCCTTCTGAAAATATGGCAGCTTGGAAGTGACATAGCGCTTTACTTCTTCCACATCCAGCAGCATGTGATGATCATAGTTATTCATATACATTTCCACCTTATATTTATTGTTTTATGCTTCCTTTTCGATTTGTTCCTTTTTCACTCTGATATCCTTGAATTTCGGGAATCCAATGACGATAAAGACAATTCCAAAGACGATCATCAGCATGGAGTACCAGTTATAGCCCATGATAGCAGTTGGTGAAACATTGGCCAGACCTCCGGCTACCAGCAGCTGTCCGGCATATGGCAACAGACCGTTGAACGCAGATGAGAACAAATCCAGAATACTTGCGACGCGTGATCTCGAGATATGGAAGTTATCCGCAATATCTCTGGCTATCGGGCCTGCTGCAATGATGGATATCGTATTATTGGTGGTAGCGATATCCAAAAGACTTACTAAGGCCGCAATCGACAGCTCGCCGCCTCTGGAGGATTTCGCCCCTTTGGTCAGCTGGTTCATCAGGAAATCCATACCGCCAAAATGCTTCATCAGCTCCACCATACCGCCAACCATAACAGCAATCAAAGCCATATCCTCCATACCGATTGCACCGTCATGAATAATCGTGAGTGACTGAATCAGGGTAAATCCGCCATTGAAGCATCCGATAACGACACCGGATAAAATACCGATAATCATTACAACCACAACATTTAAGCCGACCAGGGACAAGGCGATAACCAGAATGTACGGTATGATATTTACAAAGCTGAAAGATCCAATATTACCAAGGCTTACATCTCCACTGGACTGAATAGCGAGCAGTATTACATTGATGATAACAGCAGGCAACACCATCAGGATATTCGCTTTAAATTTATCCTTCATGGATACCTCCTGTGTTCGTGTAGCGGCAATCGTCGTATCGGAAATGAAGGAAAGATTATCTCCAAACATCGCACCACCGACAACGGCTCCCGCCAGCAGGCAGACATTGATCCCCGTTTTATTGGATATATCAACCGCGATTGGCATCAGTGCAGCGACAGTACCCATGGATGTTCCCATGGAGAAGCTCAGCAGACAGCCAATTAAGAAGATTCCAGGCAGTATCAGATTTCCGGGCAGAATGGTAAGTCCCATGTTAACGATAGAGTCAACGGCTCCCATCCCTTTTGCGACTCCGCCAAATGCACCGGCAAGCAGGAAAATCAGAACCATCAGAATCAGCGTTTCCTCTCCTCCGCCTTTACAATACAATGCAATTTTCTTTTCAAATGGTGTTTTCTTATCTCTTTTATTTAGCAGTAATGCGACTCCGGATGCGATGGCGATTCCCGTCATCAGCGGCATGTTGTCAAAGCTTCCTGTTCCAAGCCCCGTACCCATGTACGCAACAAGGAATACAATCAGCGGCAGCAGTCCAAGAAAACTGCCTTTCTTTTCATTTTTCATAGTACCTCCTCAAGTATCACATGATGATTTAAGTAGCTTCAGCTTCGGTAATTGTCCTGTCTTCACTCCCTTCTCAAATATTGTTTTCTGACCGAAATGAAACCCCCTACAACGAAAATACAACATAAACAGTCATATGTCAACACTTTTGTGTTACTTTTTGTTGTTTTATTTGAGTTTATCCTTGCATTTGATGTTGGATATTGTTATATTATAGATGTCGATGTGACTTTCTGTTTGAATATATGGGATTTTGAAGGAGGATGATTGACCATTCCCAAATAAACTTATATAATATTCATAGAAATATTACGATAAGAAAGAGGGAAGACGTATGTTAAAGCTAGAACGGCAGTTGTTTATTGAAAAGGAGCTGCATGAAAAGGGCAGTGTTCTTGTTTCCGAGCTGAGCAGGGTGCTGGATTGCTCGGAAGAAACAATACGACGGGATATCAAGGAGATGGAGGCAGCTGGAAAGCTCAACAAGATACACGGAGGTGCCTATCTGCCGGATAAGTACGATAAAGGTGTGCCGATTGAACTGCGTGAATCATTTTTCGCCAGCGAAAAGGAGCAGATGGCAGACAAGGCTGTAGACATCATCAAGGAGCATTCGGTTATTATGCTGGATTCCAGCACGACATGTCTAAAGCTGGCGGAGGCGATTATCTCATCCGGAAAATGTATTACATTGATCACCAATTCACTGCGCATCAGCTCTCTGTTCAATTCACAGTCATCCAATGTAAATCTGATTTGTCTGGGCGGGCAGCTTCATCGCGCAACCGCATCCTTTACAGGTTATCGGACAACGGATACACTGAAGCAGAATTTTGCGGATATTTCCTTTATCTCCTGTCCCGCACTGCATTTGCAGCACGGTCTTTCCGATAACAATCTGAATGAGGCAGAGGTGCGCAAGCATATGCTCGAAAACTCGCATTATAAAGTGCTGATTGTCGATCATACGAAGTTTGATTCCATATCGGACGTCCTGTTTTATGAGCTGGCTGCAGTTGACCTGTTGATAACGGATCAACCGCTAAGTGAGACATGGGAGGCATATTGCAGAAAGTCATCTATCGAAATTATTTACTCGTAAATACGATAGGAGGGCATCATGAGAAATTTTACGTATCACAACCCTGTACGGATTTTGTTTGGCGATCATGCACTGGATCAGCTTCCCGATTTGTTCAGGGAATTTCATGTTTCAAATCTTTTGCTGGTGTACAGTGGAGATTTTATCAAGGAGCTGGGTATCTGGGACGCAGTTTACAATGCCTGTGCTGAAAACGGTATTGCCTTTTATGAGGAGGGCGGCGTTGTTCCGAATCCAAAAATCGAGCTTGTGCGTGAGCTGGTAGCATTGGGAAAGAAAAAAAAGATTGATTTTATCCTTGCCGTAGGCGGGGGAAGCTCGATTGATACAGCAAAAGCAGTAGCAGCCGGAATCCCTTATGCACATGATGTTTGGGATTTTTTCGAATATACAGCTATTCCTGAAACGGCAGTACCGATTGGTGTTATTACCACCATTCCTGCCAGCGGCTCCGAGTGCTCCAACTGTTCCATCATTTCCAATGGTTTGCATAAGTGCGGCATTGAGTATGATTGTATTATTCCACAATTCGCTATCATGAACCCGGAGTATACAAGAACGCTGCCTGCTTACCAAACATCGGCGGGAATTGCAGATATCCTTTCTCATATGCTGGAGCGCTATTTCACTAATACTACGCATGTTGATACGACAGACTATATGCTGGAGGGTACGATGCAGGCACTCATGGTCAATGCACGCCGCTTAATGAAGCAGCCGGATGACATTCATGCACGAGCGGAGGTACAGTGTCTGGCCTTTCTTGCACATAATAACCTTCTGGATATCGGCCGAGAGAGTGACTGGGGACCTCATCGCATCGAACATGAGCTGAGTGCTCAATATGGAATCACGCATGGAGAAGGGATGGCTGTCGTAACCATCGCATGGGCACGTTATATGGCTGTCCATCATCCGGATAAGCTAGCACAGCTGGCAAGCAGAATATTTGGTGCAGATCCGTTTGTTCACAGCAAAGAGGATATGGCCCTGCTTCTGGCCGATCATCTGGAGGAATTTTTCAAATCGCTGCATCTGAAAACCACCTTGCATGAAATGGGTATTGATGATACACATTTTGAAGAGATGGCCAATCGGGCTACCAATAACGGTAAAGACTGTGTTGGACATTATGTTGCATTGAATAAACAGATTTTTATAGATATATTGCATATGGCGTTATAATGAATGCAGGAATATGTCTAAAAAAAATCGTACCAATTCCTATAATAATGATATAGCAAAAACAATAGAAATTAAAAAAGGTATCTATATGATGGATAGCACACCATAAAGATACCTTTTTTCATAATTCATCAAATCTGTGTTTTTAAATATGCAAAGATAAACGCATCCAGATCGCCATCCATGACCCCTTGTACATCACTGGTTTCACAACTGGTTCGATGATCCTTCACCATGGAATATGGATGGAATACATAGGAACGTATTTGTGAACCCCATTCATTGGCCTTCTGTTCCCCCTTGATTTCTGCCAGCTTGGCTTCCTGTTCTTCAATCATCTTCTGATACAGCCGGCTTTTCAAAACACGCAGTGCTTCTTCGCGGTTTTCATGCTGGCTTCGTCCATTTTGACAGGTCGCCACCAATCCGGTTGGCTTATGCACCATGCGGACTGCGGAATCTGTCTTATTGATATGCTGACCACCGGCTCCACTGGCGCGCTTGGTCTCCACAATTAAATCCTCAGGCTTGATTTCGATTTCAATTTCATCATTAAACTGCGGCATAACATCCAGCGAAGCAAATGAGGTGTGTCTTCTTCCACCGGAATCAAACGGTGAAATGCGCACCAGACGGTGAACACCCTTTTCCGCCTTCAGATATCCGTAGGCCATATCGCCTTCCACAAGGAAGGTCACAGATTTAATACCTGCCTCTTCGCCAGGTAGATAATCCAGCACACTCACCTTGAAGCCCTTCTTCTCAGCCCAGCGGGAATACATACGATACAGCATATCAGCCCAGTCACAGGACTCCGTACCACCGGCTCCAGGATGCAGCTCTAAGATCGCACTGGAATGATCATATTCATGAGACAGAAGAATCTTGATTTCAAAATCATCAAAGTTCTTTTCCATCTCCATATACTCTGCTTCAAACAGCTCAAAAATTTCATCGTCATAATCTTCCTTTAAAAGATCATGTGTTTCTTCCAGCCCTTCCAGCGCACTGTTCAGCTTTTCATAGCTTTCCACAATGTCTTTAATGCCGTTGAGCTGCCGGATCAGCGTCTGTGCATGCTGCGGGTCACTCCAGAAATCATCCTGCAGCGTCATGCTCGTCAGCTCCTGAATCTTATGCTTTTTTTCAGCTAAGTCAAAGTGACTCACCAAGCTGTGCAAGCTTCGCCTGATGAGTGTTCACCCCCTGTTTAATTTCGTATAGTTCCATATTAGTTTTCCACTTTTCTTTCTACCTGTACCTTCAAAGCGAAGAATACTACTTCACGTGCAATACGTGCCTGCATTTCCTCAAACATCTCATATCCCTCCTGGATATATGCCTGCAGAGGATTGTTTTGCGCATAGGAACGCAAATGAATTCCGTTTCTCAGCTTATCCATGATATCAATATGCTCAATCCAGTTACGATCCATGTTACGCAGTACGATGGTTTTTTCAAATTGCTTAAATTCATCACGGATATCCTTGATTTTATCATCATATAAGGTGAAGATTTTTTCTGCACAGTATTTTGTTACAGCATCCTTTTCCTTGCCCTGGATTTCCTCCAGCTTCAGATTGTCCTTTTCTTCCAGACCGAGCAGCTCCAGCCCCTGCAGAACTCCTGCATAATCCACGCTTTCATCATGACGGGTATGATCCACATTGGCATCTACCACACTGTCGATAACACGGTCAATCATATCGCGTACGATTCCGTGCACATCATCATTTTCCAGAACGAAATTTCGCTGTTCATACATGATTTCACGCTGCTTACGCAATACATCATCATAATCCAGCAGCTGCTTACGAACATCATAGTTATAGCCCTCAACACGCTTTTGTGCCTGGGATATGGATTTTGTAACCATTTTGGATTCAATCTGTGCATCGCCCATAGATTCAAACAGCTTTTCAAATTTATCGCCGCCAAACCGAATCATCAGCTCATCCTTTAAGGATACATAAAAGCGTGAAAATCCAGGATCTCCCTGACGGCCGCTTCGTCCACGCAGCTGATTGTCAATACGTCTGGATTCATGGCGCTCACTGCCAAGAACAACCAGACCGCCAAGCGCACGGGATTCATCGGTCAGCTTGATATCGGTACCACGGCCTGCCATATTGGTTGCGATGGTCACAGATTTAGGTCGCCCTGCCTTTGCGATAATTTCCGCTTCTCGCGCATGGTTTTTCGCATTCAGAACTTCATGAGGAATCCGTTCCTTTTTCAGCAATTCATGAACCAGCTCACTGGTTTCTACGGAAATCGTACCAACCAGTACCGGCTGTCCTTTTTCATACAGCTCTTTTACTTCTCTTACCAGTGCGGCAAATTTCAGTCTTGGATTGGCGAAGATTGCATCCGGATAATCAATACGCTGTACTGGCTTGTTTGTAGGAATTTCAATTACTCGCATATTATAAATATCCAGGAACTCCTCTTCCTCGGTTTTTGCCGTACCGGTCATACCGGCCAGCTTGTCATACAGACGGAAGAAGTTCTGATAGGTAATGGTCGCAAGGGTACTTGTTTCCTCTTTGATGGATACACCTTCCTTGGCTTCGATTGCCTGATGCAGACCATCGGAATATGCACGTCCTGGCATTGTACGTCCGGTAAACTGGTCAACGATGACGATTTCATCATCCTGAACCACGTATTCTACCTCATTTTTCATGATATAGTTTGCTTTTAATGCCTGTGTGATATGGTGAACGAGCTGTGTATGATCGACATCGTACAGATTTTTAATTTTGAAATAACGCTCTGCGACGCTTACACCCTTTTCACTCAGCATGATCTGGCGTGTTTTTTCATCAATTTCATAATCATCGCCCTTTAAGCGCTTTGCGAAAGCATCTGCCTGCAGATACAGGTTCGCCGTTTTCTTCGCACCACCGGAAATGATGAGCGGTGTTCTGGATTCATCAACCAGAATGGAATCGACCTCATCGACGATTGCGACATGCAAGCCGCGCAGTACACGATCCTTCACATCGGTTACCATGTTGTCACGCAGATAATCAAAGCCTAATTCAGAGTTTGTTGTATAGGTAATGTCACAGTTGAATGCTTCACGCTTCTGTGCAGGCGTCAGTGGACGTGAGTTCACACCAACAGTTAAGCCGAGGAACCGGTAAATCTGTCCCATCCATTCCGCATCACGGCCTGCCAGATAGTCATTGACAGTAACAACATGCACACCTTTGCCGCTTAAAGCATTCAGATAAACACACATAGTGGAGGTCAGCGTCTTACCTTCACCGGTTTTCATTTCGGCGATATCGCCCTGATGCATTGCGACCGCCCCCATAATCTGTACCTTATACGGATACTCGCCAATCGTACGGCGTGCAGCCTCACGCGCAGTGGCAAAGGCTTCAACCAGTAAATCATCAAGGGATTCCCCTTCTTCACATCTATGTTTGTATTCCTGTGTTTTCTCTCTCAATGCATCATCACTTAACGCTTCCATATCATTGGCCAGTGCCATGACCTTGTCAGCAGTCTTTTCCAGATTATGCAATGTCTTTTTTTCACCGTTTAATAAACGTTCAATAAAATTAGCCATTTAAGACCCTCCATACTTCTTTATAAATTTATATCGCCTGTTTTAAAAACTTCATATAGCCTTATCTATTGTAACACAAAGTGTGTTTCAATAACACAGAATACAGGCAATTTCAGAAGAATTTACATTTTGTTTCTTTTTCCCATAACATTTGTGTGAACAACCTGTCTGCGTATTCGTTTACGTAAGCCGTCGGATATATTTTTATGTATCATTATCATAATAGAAAAGCATTTTGTTTCAATAGAAACCAAGAAAATCAAGCAGGAAAAGGGACATTCTCAAGCATGTCTGGATTTTGTCCCCTTTCGCTTATTTATTTTGTAATGATTTCAGCCTTGCATGTAGATATAAATGTCGGATCACTGTTGTTTGGTCCCACCAGTACCACCATTCCAAATTCATTCCTGATTACAGTACCTTTTCCTACTGTCTGACCACCGGCGTTAATGTCTACACCTGTGGTACCTGTTGGAAGATATGAACGGATAGCACTTTCACATGCAGCTCCACAGCCGGTAGGAGCTGGTACAGGCGCAGGAAGGTACGTAATAGCTTCGTTGTATACTGCACTTGTAATACGCACAGATGCAATGCGACAAATTGATACAGCCTCTTGCGGTACACCCTGTGCATTCGTGAGCTGTAGCAGGCCATAATCGGGGGATGATAATAGAGAACCGGCACGACCACTGGCATTATTGCCACTTTCCATTGCAACAATGATTGTGTCGCTTGGATATAGCTGAATGATCTGTAACAATATATTGACCATTTGTTGAACACATGAGCAGTCAACACCATTGCCTCCAGGGCCTGTTGGACCCGTTGCTCCCGTGCTTCCGGTATTGCCTGTTGCTCCGGTTGCTCCTGTCGGCCCGGTGCTTCCTATGCCCGTTGGACCTGTTGCTCCCGTGCTTCCTGTATTGCCTGTTGCTCCCGTAGCACCTCGAAAGCCTCTGGGGCCACGTGGCCCCTCGCAACAGCAATCACAGCTGCAATCAAAGCAGCCACAACATTCATTTTCATCATAGTACATACTTCTCACCTCTTTTCATAACCACTGTAAATTTCTATGGTCATTCCAGAGTATGTTAAACATATATCCTCGGTAGCTGTCATCTCCCTATTATGTCGTATTCTCTTTCATAAAAAAATAACCATGACAGCCTTTTTTCATTAGGGTCACGGTTATTCTGTTTTTTACGCCTTAACGATGTTATGAGCCTGCAGGCCGCGGTCAGTTTCAACTACATCAAATTCAACCTCTGCATCAGCATCAATTGTTTTGAAACCTTCCATCATTAATTGTGAATAGTGGAAGAATACATCTTTTCCATCTTCTAAAGTGATGAATCCGTATCCTTTTTCCTGGTTAAACATTTTTACTTTTCCTCGCATTGCTTCAAATCCTATACCTTTCTATGCTTATCGCTGCATACCACCATTATAGACATTTTACAAGTGAAAATCAATTAAAAAATTGTGAACTTTTTGAAAAAATTATCATGGTTTTGTAATATGTTTCTTATTTTTAAACAAATTTTCATATTTGTGTAAAAATTACATATAAACAGAAATATTTTTCATTATTAGAACGTATATTGAAAGATGTTATATAGGTGAAGCGATATAAAATTTCCAGGTTCCCAGCATATCCATATCCATTCATCTTTTGTATCGCATCTTCCATTTTTACTTATCGTTATAAAGGAAAAGTCGGGAAATTACAATAGCATTCCCGACCGTCCAATTATGCTTTTTCTACATTTCTGGCTTGCAGACCCTTATCAGAATCCACCGCATCAAAGGTCACTTCCTGACCCTCCTCCAGTGATTTATACCCTTCCTGTTGAATATGAGAATAATGTACGAAAATATCCTTTCCATCTTCTCCGTTAATAAATCCATAACCCTTTTCAGCATTAAACCATTTTACTTTGCCTTTCATTTCTGACTTCACCTTCCTGTATCTATGTCAAAGTATAGAGAACATCCCCTTTCTTTTCAAATCTTTTTTATCGCAGGATTCGACAAAGCGGGGATTCGCACAAAGCGTAAGTGCCTCTATCTTATATGTATGCTCCTTCAGTAAATCATATGCACAACGAATTGTATTCCCACTTGTAACAACATCATCAACAAGCAGTAATTTTGTTTTCGGCAGTTCCACATTTGGTTTCTTTTTTATTACCTGGGAAATACTTCTGCGATTTGCGAAGCTCTGCAGGGATTGTTTGTGATTACAGGTTTTATAAAATGGTTCTATTGTATGTAATTGGCAGTCATGCAGCATTTCCTTTACTGGCAAAAAGCCTCTCTCTGCAGTTTTCTCATTACTGGATGGCAGTAAAACGACAGTATAATGTCGAAATTTATCGTTTATTTTTTTCATGATATCATGAAAAAACACATCACGAAGCGCAGTATCCAGTCCTTCCTTATACTGAAAAATCATATTTTCCAGAAAGTCATTATATACATATGCTATGTGCAGGGGAAGGTCTCCCAGCTTAACTGTTTTATTCAAAGCCTCCAGTTGTGCATGACAAGCTCCGCACAGCAGAGAATCCTGTCTGATAAATTCAAACAAGGTCTGTTTCTTCGTTATATCCTCCATACATAGACGACACCATTGCTCTTTCATACTAGTGCCTCCCATTCATAAGCTGTAGCGCACGGATACAGCGTTCTATATCTCTGGTTTTTTTCGTACATAAAAACAGTCCCCTTCCTGTGGGCATTTCTATGTTTCTTCCTACACGGCCGATCATTTGTATAAGACTGGCCTCATTAAAAACGGGATGGTCTGCCTGATAAATGACAACATGTATCCCCTTGATTGTAATTCCTCTCTCTAAGACGGTTGTGGCAATCAGACATTCATAATGATGCGCATGAAATTTTTTGAGAACAGCTTCCTTATCCACGGTTTTTGATGTAAAGGATGTGCAGCGAAACAGTATTCGCAGCCAGTGACTCATTTTTTCTGCTAGTGCAATGGTGGGGACAAACACCAGTGTCTGTGCATGCTCTTTATGCTGCTCTTTCAGAAACCGGATAAGAAATAGCAGCTGCATAGAAGGCAGAGCTGTACGTACCTTGGGCACAATGAGGGGATAGCCGTGCGGCCTTTGAAACAGCTCCACCATCTGAAGATTTCCTTTCTTTACTTCCGAAAGCATTTCCTCATCCGGAGTTGCGGTGAGATATAGACGGTTACCGATACAGGCATGCGTGGCAATATGTTTTAACACGTCGTTACCACGGTATGGGAAAGCATCCACCTCATCCATGATAAGCAAATCAAATGCGGCATGATAGCGGTATAATTGATGCATGGTACAGATAATCAAATCACCTTCAGTGACATCTGTATAGCCTTCACAAACCGCAATGACCTTCAAACCGGAAAAGGCAGTCTGCATACGGTCACAAATTTCCAGCACGACCTGGCGGCGGCTGATAGCAAATCCGACTTTACAGCCTTTACGAAGAGATTGCCGGATTGCCTCCATCACCAGCTCTGTCTTACCTGCCCCACAGGCTGCATAGACAAGGACGTCCTGTCCATGCGCAAGATATTGCACAATCTGTGAAGCGCACTGCTTCTGAGCAGGCGTTAACGGATAGTTCAGCTGATAGTCCGCATGAATCACTTTTCTATCTATCGGCTTCCGCTTTGGAAGCTCTCCTACCGCGATTCTTCCAAACATGATACACTTACGGCAGTACCAGCCTTTCATATCTTTGTAAAAATAACGTTCCTCCGTATTTCCGCAACGCAGGCATTGCATAAAATCACCTCCATAGTTATATACGTAGGAAGGAAGGAAAAGTCCTAAAAAAAGCAGAATTTTTACACTCTGCTTTTCATCATCCTATTTTGATTCTTTTTCAACCTGAAGGAAATGCCATGCGTCTGCACACATTTCTTCCAGCCCCTTCTCTGCTTTCCAGCCCAGTTCTTTCAATGCTTTATCGGTACTAGCATAGCATTGTGCAATATCACCCAGACGTCTTGGATCAATCTGATACGGTACCTCCAGATTGTTCACCTTTGCAAACGTGTTAACAACGTCCAGCACGCTGTATCCGATTCCTGTTCCCAGATTATAGGCATCAACACCGATTGGCTCCATAACCTTATTAACTGCATTGACATGACCTTTCGCAAGATCGACAACATGAATATAATCTCGTACGCCGGTACCATCTGGAGTATCATAATCATTTCCATATACATGGAGATACGGCAGTTCCTTATTCGCAACCTTAACGATATATGGCATCAGATTATTTGGAATATCATTCGGACTTTCTCCAAGCAATCCGCTCTTATGTGCTCCAATCGGATTGAAATAACGCAGCAGAGCAATATTCCATTCATGATCAGAAATGTAAAGATCCTTTAATATCTGTTCAATCATAAGCTTTGTTGTTCCATAAGGATTTGTCGTAGGTCCCAGAGGGAAATCTTCATAAATCGGTACGCTTGCCGGATTCCCATAAACCGTAGCACTAGATGAAAAAACAAGTCGCTTGCAATTATGCTTTGCCATCACTTTACATAGTGCCAGCAAAGACATCAGATTGTTCTGATAATACATAATCGGCTTCTGTACAGATTCTCCGACTGCTTTATATCCAGCAAAATGAATTGCCGCATCTATCGTATGCTCATTAAAAATTTTCTCAAGAGCAGTTTCATCACAGCAATCTGCTTCATAAAATGCAACTGTTTTACCAGTAATACTTTTAATCTTATCAATAACATCGGCCTGTGAGTTGTACAGGTTATCAATAATCACTACTTCATTACCGGCTTCTATCAATTCGACGCACGTATGGCTGCCTATAAATCCGGTACCGCCAGTTACTAAGATTTTCATATGTGGTTCCTCCCTTAGCTTTTCACCGTTCCATTATAGCATAATCAAAAACATTTAACAAAAAACCGTGTAAAAATACCGCAAAATTAACCAATTTTCAAATAGATCCATCATCTTGAAATTACATAAAAAGCATACCCTCTGTATGTGACGTATGCTTTTAGCATTTCGTACTGTTAAATATCCACCAGATAATCTATAGGTTTTCTCATATGAAAAAGGCCGTGACGAAAGGGCTGCCCTAACGTACGACCTGCTTCTCTGACAGTTTGATGAATAATAAACTCAGATTTCCTTTTAATACTCCAGTCTTCTGTAATACCGTCTGATATCCATTGGATGTCTTGTTTCCCTCTCCATGTAAGCATCGATCCGATTATTTACCGCATGCATCACAAGATGGGAAATATGCTTTCTATACTTTTCACTGATACCCTTCAGCTCATAATCTTTTGTATCAATAATTGTGTAATTCTCACAGATTCTCGGCAAGAAATTAACCACACGCTCAGACAATGGCCGCTGCGCATCCTCTCCTACAAACACTGTAACCGGTGTCTCCTTTGTGACAATCTCAAACATGCCGTGAAAGAACTCTCCGGAGGTGATGGATTTCGTTTTGATCCATAGCTGCTCCTCCCAATAGCACATCGCATAGGAATAAGTAGCTCCCCACTGATTTCCGGCTCCCACAAAATAATGAATAGGATCATTCCAGTGCTTCTTCGCAAATTCCTGTCCGAAAGCATCCGCCTTTTTTTCAACCTCAATCAGCGCCTGTGCCAGATGCTTTTCATATTCCGCATACATTTCTTCGCAATCATCGAACTCGCCATGATTCTGCATGAAGCGATCTGCGACCATAAAGAACTTCAGCTGCTCATTGACAGGATAAGCAATTTCATAATCCACCAGCTTTGCCAGTTCTGTCGTATCAATATCGATAAATCCAATTACCTTAGCCCCGGCTGCCTGCATGCGCTTCACAGCCTCTACCACCTCCACCGTACTTCCCGTTACGGAGGATGTAATCACAACAGTTCCCTTGCCAACACGTTTATTTCCTGTCGTATTGTACTCAGACGCATTTTCTGCCCAGGTCTCAATTTCTGACATCTCTTTCATATGAACAGCGGCCTGCATACCGCTCGCCCAGGTTCCCCCGATCCCCAGCCAGCAAATATTGCGATACCCCTCTGCACATATTTCATCCACGATTTTGTTGATATCCTTACGGATCGCCAACGCTCCATTAACACTGCTGCGTGCCCAATCTTCATTAAATTTCAATAACATGTTCATGTCCTCCTCTTTTTTGTCTGCTATTTATCTTACCCGGCAAGCACACCGAAATAAGCTCCTATAATTCCAAGAACCATCGTTCCCAGAATAAGAATGATCGGATTGACCTTTTTCTTCAAAAGCCAGTAATACATCCATGTACCGCCCAGTCCAATCAAACCGGGCATAATGCCATCCAGAATGGACTGCAGTGTGGTAACCTCTTCTCCAACCTTGCTCAGCTCCACATTCAGTGTTGTCCAAACCATATCCTTTGACATACAGCCGATAACCATAACACCAAGGATACTGGCTGCCGCAAGCAGCTTATCCATCATGCCATTCGCCTGCATCCTCTGCAAATATTTGAAGCCGATGTTATATCCAAAATGTGCACCAAAATAGCGAACGATAAATGCCGGAATGTTATACATCAGAAAGTATACGATCGGTCCAAACATATTCCCATTCTGTGCCAGAGAAATACCAATTCCAACAGCGATAACACGCAGACAGCCGACAAACACAGAATCACCAATTCCGCTCAAGGGGCCCATTAGTGCCGTTTTGATGCTGGAAATCGCTTCTCCATCTACCTCACCGCGCGCCTTCATTTCCTCCATGGATGCTACAATACCGCCAACAAACGGAGCAAGCTGCGGTGTGATATTAAAGAACTCCACATGACGGGTTAACGCATCCTTATAGCCTGTTTCATCCTCAGCATAAACCTTTTTCAAAATCTTATTCATCATCATGGCAAAGGCTATGTGCATCTGACGCTCATAGTTCCAGGAAAACTCCATTCCCAAAGAGCCCTGGTTAAATGCCATTCTTGTAATGTCCGCTTTCTGTATTCTCTTATCCGATTTAGAAGTCATCATCATCACTCACCATCGCATTGGCATCACCAGCCGCAGCTCCTTTCAGATTCATAAAATCAAATTTCACAACGATCAGAATAACCCCCAATATCGCTACGCCGAGAACTGGCACACTCATATATGCGGCAAGTGCGAATCCCAGAAAGTAGTAGGGTACATTCTGTTTGTTTACCGTCATACGCATCAGCATAGCAAATCCCAGAGCTGGAAGCAGGCCTGCTGCTGCAGCCATTCCATTTGTCACATAGTCAGGAATCGCATTGATCATATTTCCGACCGCTTCACTTCCCAGATAGAACGCGAAGAATACAAGCAGAAATCTACGAACAATGGTAATCATACCAATCAGCCAGTGTGTCGCTACCACACCGCCGTAATTTCCTTCCACTGCATAACGGTCTGTAAAACGTAAAATCACAGAATTGAATACATTGCAGAAGTTACCGATTGCCTGTGAAACAAGTGCAATCGGCATTGCCAGTGTAACTGCGGTTTCAATTCCCTTCCCCATAGAAATTGCAAATGCTGTCGCCAGAACACCGCCCACAATCGTATCCGGTGGAACATAGGCTCCAATACTGACAGCCCCCATAAAGAATAACTCCAGACTTGCACCGATAAGCAGCCCCTGGTGAAGATCCCCCAGAACCAGACCGACCAGCGGTGCAAGAATAATTGGCCGATTGATATACAGGGATCCCAGCTGATCGCCAAAGACACCCAGACTTGCTATCAATCCGATTAAACATGCTTGTACCATGATTTCCTCCTCCTTCGCATTTTCATGCCTTTATCAGGAATATACTTCCTATTGTACTTTGACCCGCTGCATAGAACGGGGAGCGAACTGTTTTAACGATGCAATACGTGATCCAGTGCCACCGCAGTTTCTGCAGGCAACTGCTGAATGAAAACCGAAACTCCGCGCTCCTGCAATTCCTTTAATTCTGCTTCATCCTCATCGTTAATGAAGATTGCCTTGCTGATCTGCCGATAGCCCTCCCGGCGAATCGTCCCGCCAAGATTGATGCTTTTCACAGAGGAACAGCCTGCACTCAGGATATTGGCATCATGTATCGTCTTAACTACAACAAGCAGACGGTATTTATCCGTAACACCACTGTTGATAGCCTTAATGGAATCCTCCAGGCTTTTGATAACGAGCTTAACACCGGACGGCTTAGCCAGCTTCATTGTTGTTTTGAATACCTCATCATGCACAACCGCATCATTGGCAATCAGAATACAATCGGCATTTAGCTCATTGGTCCAGGAAAATGCAACCTGTCCGTGAAGCAAACGGTGATCCACTCTGCATAACTTTATCATAATCATATTCTCCTTTTTAAAATTCATCCTCTTCCGATAAACATTCCTGTACCTTTTCATTGCAGTATACAATACCGCATTTTGCCTCATTGTTTAAGCGGTGTATCAGTTGCTTGGCAGGCTCATTGGAAAACAGAAACAGATTCATCAGCATTGGTAAATTCATCCCTGTCATCAAATAGAAATCCTTTCTTCCGATATACTTCATCAGCTCGTTGTTGACACTGCCGCCAAACAGATCCGTACAGGCGATAATTTCAGCATTTACCGGTATGCTTTTCAAGGTTTCAGCGATCAGACATCCAACCTCCTGCCCCTCCTTTACATAGGCGGTAATGATATGCACATTCTTTTTTTCTCCCAAAATAATCCGTATGGAATCATAAATTCCCTGGGAAAATGTTCCGTGACTTGCGAGTATATAATGTCGTTCCATAAGCTCCCTCCTTTCATAAACCAAAGCTTTTCAGTGTCTTCTGTTCCGCAGTCCACGGTTCTTCATAATAGCGCTGGGTTGCTGTTTCCAAAGAGAGATATCCAGGATACCCATAACGCTCCAGTATCTGTAAATCCTGTTTCAAATCACGCTTGCCATCCCCCCATGCCAGATGACCTGTTGGATTTCCATCCACGAAATGAATGTGCACAATATCGTTACCAAATGCTTCAAAATAATCCTGTGGTGTGAGCCCTGCACGCGCCATGGCCCCAAAGTCTATGCAGACCTTCAAGCAGGTACTCCCCACATCCTTTCGATACCGCTTGATATCCGCTATCGTATTAACAAGACGTGATTCATTTGGCTGCAATGCTTCCAAAGCAAGTAGTATATTTCGTGACTGAGCATAGGCAGCGATATTCCTCATCATATCCACAGAACGCTCCCACGCTGCTTCTACCGGTTCACTGTAATAATCCCATCCACTTGTCACAAGAACCTGCCGGCACCCAACTTCACAGGCGATATCAATCATCTGCCTGTAATAGCTGAATACCTCCTGTCTGCGCATGTCCCCTTTAACCGCGATATTGTTTGGCTTCGGGTTCGTCTGTTCCGGACAGATGCCTACGATCTTTACCTGATAGTCCTTGGAAAGTCTTTTCAGCTTCTCCACCGGTTCATGCCGCATGGTATCAACATAATAATGCATTGGCCCTGTCCAGATTTCTGCATAGTAAATACCCTGTGCATGGATAGACCGGAAGAAATCTTCCAGCTCATAAAAGCGATAATGGCAGTTCATTGCACAAAGCCTGTCCTTAAAATTCATCATCCCCGCCTCCCTTTTGCAAATCATTTTCTATATACTCAAAGAGATAGGCGATTTCCGATATCGGAAGTCTGACATGATAATGCTGCAGCATAATTTCAAAGCTTCGATTCACATCATCGATAAAATCTCTATGCTTTTCCTGAAAACCGGAGAGATCCTTGTATTTCTCAAAAGCTGTTTTCGTCACAAGGCGTTCAATCAGGAAGCAGATATGCATATAGATACCGACAATGGTTTTACTCTGAAACTTTTTTCCCATTGTCTGCTGCAATGCACTGACAGCATCACTGACATAATCCAGCAGCTTATCAGCATTGAGTATTGTGATATTTTCCATTACCGACTGCATGGAGAAATTCTTCAGCAGACGCTGGTCAAACTGTTCGATTTCCTCATTGCTCAGATATGGACAGAATACCTGATTCAGTTGTTCGATGTTTTCAAAATTCATAATTTCCTCCAATGTCACACTGTTTACCTTTTTAAGCTTTAAGGAATACGGCTTAATCATCAGTACGACATCGTATTTTCGAAACAAAATATCATCTGTTCTGTTTTTCATCAGTTCATCAAATTCATATGCAATCATTTTCAGATCAATCGGTCGTGGCAAACTGTCCTTAAACAGACGGCAGAGCTTTTCCGATATCAGCATCCCTGCATCATTGGTAAATACAATGGCCTTTTCCTTCTTTGCTTCGGAAAGCACCTTGTAACGGCACTGATTTTCATTACATGCAAGCTCCAGCAGCTCCTCCAGCTCATAGTGCTGCTGTATTTTCATACCGATATTCAAGGCAAGTGAGGTTGAGATATTATTGATAACTCCAACATTGACGCTATCCGCAATGACCTCACCGATCCCTTCCAGCGAGCCCATATCCACCAGGAGAATGATATTTTTCAGATGCGGATTTTCTTCTATAAAATCATTCAGCTTACCGCTGATTTCCTGTACCGGAGTATTAAGCGGCATATCGATTGCTTCAAAGGTATAGGAATTCAAAAGAGAGTTTGCGGCATCCGCAATCGAGCTAGCCGTTGAATAGCCGTGACTCAGAATAATTCCGACAGTATCCTGTGATCGGATATCACGATTATAGAAATTGATATTCAGCATGAGGAAAATCCGGTTCATTTCGGAAAGCTGCATATTGATATTGGCATGCAGCTGTCTGGCAATAGTCTCTGTCAGAATATATTCATTGCTCATACAGCCCGCCATTTTCTTTAAACATTGCTGGATATCCTTTTGATGATCCTGTTCCCATTCATACAGGGAGGATGTGTTTTTCTGTGCGGATACCAGCATTCTTGCCAGCACATAGGCACAGTTAATTGGAAGATTGATATTTTTAATCACCTTTACACTGTTCAGGACTTCGATTACAATTTTCTCCATGGCTTCCAGACGCCCGTCATAATAGGTTTCCTGAAATACAAGAATGTCATAATAGTATCGCAGCGCCTTTTGTCCCTGTTCAAGAAAACCGTTAAACGACTGTGTTCCTGCAATATAATCGTCAAATGCCTGTAATAGCTGTTCCCACATGACGAGGATCTTACTTCCTGCTTCATTTTTTTCCACCGTATCAATGCGGACAAGTGAATCACGGTCTCTGCTGTTTTTATCCACTGTTAAATGATCCAGTAAATGCACCGGAAGATGATATAAATAAATATCCATCCGCTCCTTTGAGGTGCAATCCGCAAATGCATTGGCGCAGATGGTACGGATACATTTGCGCAGCTCGTCAATATTGCTTTCAAATTGATAGCCCATTAGGAAATGCTGAAGGCGCTTGGATATATAAATACTGCGCTCTAGGCGAAGCTGCTCCTCCTGGAAGAATTTAATGACAAATTCCAGCCGTTCCTCCTCATTGCGTTTTTGAAAGGAAGGAATTGTACAGATTACAGGAATGCTCAGCAGCAGATTATGGCAGAATACGGTATGTGGATCCTCGCTTGTGGAAAGAATAATCTGAACTTTGGCTTCAATTTGTGCCTGGTCATCATGGATACGCGTAAATTTGCTTCTCGCTAGGTAATCCGCCAGCTTTTCCTGGCATTCCTCACTCAGATTGCTGGCATTTTGTATACATAGAATGCCGCCGTCTGCTTCCTCAAGAAGGCCCTTTACCGCAGGATGTCCATTGACTGCTCCTATCCCAAATAGTTCCTCCATCTGCCTGCCCTTATCTTCATCCCGAAATGCCTTTTTCTTTACTAATGGGAGCTCCTTCTGTGATGATGTCATGCGATTAAGACAAAATTCATGGGTCAGGCGAACAAGGTAGGATTTTCCACTGCCCTTCTCTCCCTGCAAAATAACGGGCAGACCTCCCTGCGGATAGGAGAGCGCTGCTTTTAACTGCGATATCGGGTATTGCAGGCTGCCGGTACAGCCGATTGCTTTCTGAAAGTCCTGCAGTCTGGGGCTGTTCTGATGCAATTCCTTCATAAGCTCTCTCAGGCTCAGATATTCGCTGTTCTTTAATTCCAGCTGATACTTGCGTTCCAGCACGCTGCGATCCATATAATAGACGGGGCGGGTGCTGATTTTTATGATACGCTCCTCCTTCACCAGCTCATTGAGATACTGGGAGGTTAAGGAACGCGAAATATTCAGAGCTGTGCTGATACTGATTGTTGTGAAGCCGCCTAGCTCGTTCATCCGCAAGCCCCGAGTAATTTTCTGCAGATAATCAAGAATCTGCAGCTTTGATGTTGTGATATTCATGGAACCACCTCACTTTCCGGTACCGCTTCTTTACGATACCATTATAGAAATTCACATTGCCTCATGTCATCAGAGTTCTGTATTTTTGACACTGCGCAATGCTTCCATTCTATCTCAAACACTAAAGCGGTTTCAACACTATGTAGTGTTGATTGAAAAGACACTGTTGAAATGACGGCAACAGTGTCCTGATTAAAAGCATCTTGCATGCATACAAAAGCCCTAAAGCTCTCCATAAATAATATAACCGCCTTTGTCCATAAGCAGGAAAGGCGGTTGTATAGTTTACGTTTTATACGACATTCTACTTCAATCATCTATATGGGTAAGATAAGTTACAGCCTCAATGTCACTCAGAGCCCTGCGCTTTATCCCTTTCTCTATCTTGGCTGATCTTATTGTCGCAAGTAGTCCATGAATACTTTCTCTTATATTTTCATTTATTCTCATCACTTCATCCATAATATTACTCTTTTGTTTAAGTCCAATTAATTCACATCTTGCCTGTACTATTTTTGCTTGATATTCCTGTAAAGAACTCCTTGTTGATTCATCTAATATAGAAGTGCGTACTTGTATAACACAGTTGATGAAACGTGTTAGCTGTGCTATCTTCTTTGCTTTCCATGTTACTGTGTCAAAAGTAGACATCTGCATTGCTCCTGCTATATCTGTACGTGCAACTGTGACTTGCGCAGGATGTGCTATAGCAGAAGTATTTGTTATACCGGGACTTCTCCCTCTTACGTTAATTGCTGTTGGTGATACGCCTGTCTGCCCTGGTGTGACTTGAGTATTTAGCCGTAGTAACGATGGTTGTGCTGCTCCTGCCGTATTTGTGTGTGGTGCAGGGGGGGATGAATGACTTAATATAGGAACAGCAGATACTGTCATTGCTGCAAGTATAGGTTGCACTTGTGGTTCCTGTTGCACCTTATATAAAAACATACTTACCTCTTTTCCAACTCTCCCCCATTCTTCGGGCTTTACATTTGTTTCTAATGCCCGTAACTCAAATAGGCCAATATTTGGTTGTCTTGCTTCTTCATACTTACTACTGCTAGATTGTCTGCGTAAATACCCATTCAGACCTTCTAGTATATTTTCTGTATCAATTTTCACCTGTACATCATCTATCTGTTTTTTAGCCAGCCTTTCTTTTGCATAACAAATACGCATAAGTCTAACTTGATATTCTGCTAATTTATAATTTCTATTCTCACCACGCAATTCTGTTTTAATAAAAGTAAGTTTTTCATTCAGCTTACTACCTGCTTTACCAGTTGCTTTTAAAGCATCAATGCTGTCAACGATTGCTACTGCTAACTCCCTTGCTGTTTTATGTGCGCTATCCACAATTCTTTGCGAACTCATCGCAGGTGCTTTCAATATTTCAGAAACTGAATGATAATTTGTATTAAAAACATCTGTTTTCCAACGAGCTGTATCTTGGACAAGAAAAGCACCATCACGATAGATTCCTGCACCCATAAACCAGTCCTTTAATGTGATTCGCATTGCATGTGGTGCAAACTTGTCATTTTGCCATACAAGTACACGCTTCAGTGTATATTTTTTTTCCAAATATTTCCCTATGATTACCTGACGATCAAAGCTGAAGGTTTTAAATAAATCAAGAGGAGAAGTGCGTGGCATAATCGGCATAAAATTTTTTCCTAGTTTTCCCATGTTAGCAGCTTCTGAAGAGCTTGTACTCATATCTGTGTCTAGCATAACAGCTACATTCGTTGTATTTTCCTGTATTTCCATAAAGCCAGCCAGCAGAGCGACAAATCCCTTCTCAGATGCTGTGAAGTTTTCTTCTGTCGCTTCCTCCGCTTTCGTAACTCCTAAAGCCAAACCGGAGCGCTGATGCAGCTCTGATGCACGTTCTGATTCTATCGTTCCTCTTCGAATTGTTGATCCAAAAAATGGTCCTGCATCATCAGCCTTTTTCTTACTTGTTAACGTTAGTTTTGAATAAGCATCCAGCAATTTGTACAAATTTTCCAGACGAACACCAACTGTAGCTTGTGGATGAGCATTTTTTTGTCCATCCGTATAGATTATGTATTCAGGATGATCAACAGGATACTTAATTTTATTTCCAACCGCTGGTAAAGCAAGTAAATCTTGAAACACTTTTGCTGCTTTGTTTGCCTCCTGCTCCATATTACTTCCAGTTTCGTTGATATCCACTGTTTTTGTAATAAATTCTAAATCATAACTATTATCTGCAGTAATTTTTATTTCATCTTTCTCGTCTATTTTCGTACCACAATCAATTCCTTTTCCATTTAGAAAAGAGATATTTTTTCCTCCTCCAATTGTCTGAAATTCCATTCCAATCTTATACCCCTGATATGCAGTACTACTCTTATATACTGGTGCCTCATGTACCACAGGATGATCTGCCGCATTTTCTTTTTCCGTATGCATATGAATAGGGATTCCATTCATCATAGCATTTGCATTCAATCCTTGCTTCTGATCCGGATAGTGTCCCAACTCATGATCTAATAAATGTTCTGCCCCCTGTGCTAAGTAAATATCCTCATTCAAAATACACGCAGTAGTACCTATTTGGGCAGGGACTTGCGATGCTTCATGAATTCGTATATTGCTGTATGAATACCCTGTTTTCTTTTCCCAAAGCTTTTGATTTTCTACATCCAGTTTCTTGTAGGAATCATTTTTTTCTGTCTTCATCATACTATATCATCTTCTCCATATATTCAGGTATAGCTTCCATTCGCTTCTGATATTCCTGTTTTAATGCTTTATAGAAATGCTCTCTTTTTAAAGTAGGAGTCCCGTCTTGTATCCAATAACATACTGCATTCTCATATACATTTTCAATCTGAGCAAGTGATAGATTAAAATGTTTTGCAAAGTCTTTACTATCAAATCCATCTTCCAATGGAACTTGTTGGAAACATTGTTCCCATTTTTCCTTTTTTATTGTCTCATTGGGAGATGGGAAATGCAGAATAAAGCGTATTCTTCGTAAAAATGCATCATCAAAATTTGTTAAAAGATTGCTTGTCAATAAAACTATACCTGAATAAGATTCCAGTTCCTGAAGCAAGTATGCTGTAGATGTGTTCGCATAGCGGTCATTGGAAGATGCTATGGAAGTTCGCCTGGCAAACAATATATCTGCTTCATCAAACAACAAAATGCAATTATGTTTTTGAGCATCTAAGAATATTTCCTGTAGATGTTTTTCACTTTCTCCAATATATTTATCTAAAATCATAGATAAATTAATTTGCCATACAGGAAGATGTGTTTCTCTACCTATAATCGTCGCTGCCATTGTTTTCCCTGTCCCACTGGGGCCATGTAATAAAACAGTACATCCTAGTTTATCTTTTTGTAGAAAAGTATGTATTTTTTCTTTATTATGTATGTAAGATATAAGATCTGATAATTGTGATTTAAGTTTCTTATCACCCAGCCAATTTTCTAAATGATACGGGCAATTTAATATGTTATAAAATGGTGATTCACAAACCTGACGATTCTGATCAAGAAAGGTTGAAATTCCTTCCCCATCAGGGCAGTTCTTTTTTAATTGAATCAGCTCATAAGGAGTCAAGTGCTGTTGTAATAGTGACCAGTTTTTCCCCCACAAGGCATTACTCATAAGGTGCATATCTGTAGGATTTAAAAAGGGTGGGATGACAATTGATGGCAAGGGAAATATCTTTTCATCCTCAACGATTACTATAAGTTGAAGCTTATATTCTTCTATTCTTTTTTTTATGTATGCAACCTGTATCATGAATTCATTTGAAACATCTTCAACTAACACAATACCATTTTGCAGCATTCGATAAAACAGAAGAGAGGAGAGAAGTTCTTCCTGTTCCACTTTGGTACACCTAAGCCAAGCTTGTATGGAGATATGGTAAGCAAACAGCTGTAGCTGTTGACAGCATTGCATTACAAGCGATTTTCTACCAGTATGCAGATCGCCACATATGCAGCAGCTCATACCCTGCTGCATAAAATGAAGTAAGCGTATATTCTCTTCTGCATATAAAGGAATAAAGGTATAGTGTGATGGATCATGAATCTTGAGGATATCAGTCTCTGACAGACATCCGCTATTTAGATAATAAAAAACGAAATGCTGTAACCGTATTTCTCGCATAAACAAATACGAAGGATCACTTCGGTAAAATAAGATTCCCTGATCAATCACATCTGTACACGTTTTGAAATCCGACAGAAGAAGCTTCTCCATTTTAGAATACAGTGATAATATGATACCCAATGAAAGATAACGGGCTTTTGTATTCTGCCATACATAGCTGTTTATTTCAGAATCAATTTCATAAGTATATGCGTACAGCATAAGGAAAAACTGAATATCTGAAAGATGAAATATTTCTTTTAAATAAAGAAGAAATGGCTGTGGATACGATTGGTTTTGTTTCAGATTTAGAAATTGTTGAGATGTCATTTCTGTATCTGTATCCTTTTGTAGCTGATATAAAAATGCTTTACATTCGTTTACATATTTCTGATTACTTTCCATTATATTGAATTCCTCACTTCATGATATCCACACAATCCAATTGTGCAGTATCCATCGCTCTATCTGCTTTCCACAGAGCTGTCGTTATACCAAGACAGGCATTGTGATCCATGTAGGTCTGTCTTGTGAAATGTACCTGTATCTCCGTATTCGCCGATGCTTCTTGCTGAAAAAAGAATAACAGCTTCTGCTTTTTCTCCACAGGTATGCAAGGTACAAATACCTGAAGAACAGTATCCTTTGCTTTCATACATACTTCAATGTGAAACAAAAACTTCACCAGCTCGGAAAGATAAAACAGACTGCCCTTTTCCCGATAGATACGATTCCATAAAGCCGGAAGCTTGCGCAGTGCAGCTAGCTCAGCATAATCCTGAAAATGTTCCAGCCCCTGCCAGGTAAGCAGCTCCCTCAGATTTTCTTCCGTTGCACTTTCCGGATCCAGCTGTTCATAGAACCTGTCAATTTCATCCTCTAACGATAGATAAACATCCTTGAATACAGACAGATAAGCGTCCAGCGTTGGATTGTTCTGATATACATAGGGCAGATACTCACTGAACAAAACCGCCGGAAAGCTCAGTTCATAGCCTGTAAAATACAGATGGTTTCCCTTTGGCTTTCGTACCTGAAAGCAGAAGACCAGATAACGTCCGCAAGCAGCTTCCCCTCTGCCATACAATAACATATCACTACTGTTTTGCGTGAATCCCTTTTGCCGTATCACATGAAACTGATCCTCAACAGATAACGTGAGCAGCTGTGTTTTGGCAGCTTCAGCATCAAACATCCAGACAGAAGCCTGCAGCTCCCACAGCTGTTCAAAATGTAAATGCAGCTCGTCCCATGTACCTGATACCTCTCCACAGTCAAACACATCACTGACATACACAGCTTCACTGCTTTGCACATCCATTGCCAGTGCACCATCGGGTGCCGGCTTCATATGAATGGCATTCCCATGCAGACGCATTTCTCTATTTGACTGATAACATAATGCCTCCTTCAATACCTTCACCTCCAGTGGTTGCCTATATGCCCTGTGCTATGACAACAGCCTTTAAACGATATGAAACAGCAGCCTGATAGGGCAGCCTTTCATAATCATAATCCCTTTGAAAGCAGCAGTGGATAATCTCTACAGGACTGTTCTTTCTTAATTCCTGTAAAAGATCAGCAGCATACAGATCCTGTTTTTGCATTCTGCAGTCCTGTATATAATCTTTACAGGCCGCTTCCAGCTGATTTTTTGTCTGTGATGATGCCAGCACCTGTATCCTTAATGCAATGCACAGCTCTTGTATATGGATATCCTCAACACATACACGATCTGTGAAGGGTACATGCTGTTGCACAAGCCGCTGTACATAACAGCGATAAGCCGGGATATGACATGCGTGATTGCAGGTATCCAGTATATGAATCATCCATTGCCCGGGTTTTGTCTGTACCCGTACCTCCGAAATTGACAACAGGGGATACTGCAACAGAAACTGAACAAGCTCTTCCTTATGGAAAAAGATTCCCGGCTGTTCATACGGTATCTCATAAAGCGGTGTACTGCGTGCATTGCTTCCCGTCAGATGAGGAAGATATACCTGTATCGTTTCTCTGTGCAATGTAAAATTTTCCTGTTTCTGAACAAAATCGGTAAACAGCAATGCATTCTCTGCAGCCAAAGGAAGCTGAAAATCCCTGCCGTTCCCCATACAGATACCATTCTCTGTCCGATAGCATCCCATACCACCACTCCCCTTTTCATACCTGTCTATGATGTCACCATCCTGCCATACACCAGGTTCCATCAGAAAGGCAAGCCGGTATGCTGATAAGGGGGCAAGCGCTATGCTTTGTGAACAGATTCCATTCAATGTAAAGGTGGAAGCCTTATGCCGCAGCTCTTCCCGTTGTGCAATCAAACGTGCCGCTATGATATCCTTTGGGAACGCCTCCCAGTAAAAACAACAGTCATGCTGCGACTGTACGCGGCGGTATGGATGTAGCCTCCAGCGTTTGTCCATTCCCTGAATTTGCAGCATAACCTGTTCCTTTGCGATATCCTCACTGATATGGATATGCGTCATAGCAAGGCTTGGCAGCTCCCACGATTTTGCAAGTGTATTCTGTGCTTTGAGCAGCACCGTATTCATCCATATTGCCTGTAAACCGATGGGATGATCTAGACATTTCTCTTTTATACGAAGACGCAGCCAGAATCCACATTCTTCAAAACAGGTCGTTTCCACCATATCCTTCCCTGTCTGAAAACGCAGTTCCCCATCACACTGCAATACATGGGTGGCATCGTGTAACTCACATACCTTTTGCCAGCCGTGAATACTGAAGTATTCCACATACAGCTCTGCCATATCCGGCCACTCCACTTCCGTATTCTCCACACAGGAGTTTTCCACACATATATATAAGGAGCAGGAAATATTTTTTGGAAGCGGGTCTTTTATCTGGATATACAGGCTGCAGACAGACGCCGGTAAGGAAAGGGTATAGGTGCCCTCCAAAGCACACAGCAGCTCTGTGATATTTTCTGCCTTCGTATTCTGTTCTACGTATATGGAGCATATTTCGTTTGGAAAAAGCTGATAGGAATGCATTGTTTCCAGCATTAGTACGTTTTCACCCATAGAAACAGGAAATTGCGTTCCCTCCCAAAGCATCATCGGCTGTTTCGGCTGCATGCGGAAAGCAAGGGGTACAGGACACAGTTCTGCTTCCCTATGGCCCTGAAGTCTTTCATACTTTTTGATATGTGCCTCCTGCACCTGATCACTGTAGTAATTCAGCATATCCACCAGCATCGTCTGCATTTCCAAAAGTGTATAGGAAACATCGGAGGGGAATATTTCCTCATCCCCGCTGCGCTGCTTCCATTCCTTCACAGCATCCGCAAACAGCTCTTTATACGTGTGCGTATCCAGCTTTTGTACGTTCATGAGCACTCCTTTTCTCCCTTATATTCAGGTAGGAAGCAATTCCTGTACCTGCTGTTCAAAACGGCTTTTTATCTTAGTCCGCATGAACTTCGGCCTTGCTTCCTCTTAAAATCCTCACGGCTCCCACCTGCATAATACCCGCTTTGTTTTCCATGAGGTTCTCCACATGGCACATCACTGTATCCTGTTTCCATATACGACCTCTTATCTCACAATTTGAAACCGTACAATCGGAAAACACATTCTGTGTATAGTGCTTCAGCTCCTCCGCTTTGCAGTATTCACCAATCCTCCAGCCTTTGCCATCCCGTCCATGAACAGGATGCAGATACGTTTTGATCTGTTCCTTTACAAGCCCATCCAAATCCAGATCCTCATGCTCTATTTCCAGCAGGATATCGAGCATAACGGTTTCCGGAGATCGTACGATTATGTCCTTATGAAAGGTATCCGGCAGCTTCTTTTGTAAAAGCCCCTGTACCTGCTGTTTCCTTTCACGGCTCTGCATCGTAAAGCCTGCATCTGTCCACAAAACAAACGTGTGTATTTCACCATCCTGCGCATAGCAACGCACATCCTGTACATCCGGAAGCTGATCCAGCACATACCGTTCCATATCCTGCAGAGTCAGTATGTGTGCAGGCTCTGTTTGTGAATGAGAAAGTCTTTGTATCAGATGCTCATCCGTTTCTCTGATCCAATGCCAGCTGGAACTTGTCAATGTATGAACGGCAGCTATCCTCTGCGTGCTTTGTGCAGGAAATACAACTGTCCCCTGCGGCAGCTCCTGTGGCTGTTCCCGCCTTCTGCAAATGAGCTTTACACGAATACGCGCTGCTTCCGTTCTCTCTTGCAGGATCGTTCGGCTTATCGTAACGATTCGCTGATCCTCATCATAATAAATCTGATGCTTTTGAAGATTTTCGGAATCAGCCGCAAATGTACATTTCTGCCAGTCATTCCTATCCTGTATATACACCTCGCAAACATCCTCTTCGCAGGTTATATCCACCGGCAGCTCCTGTATATAGAATTCTTTTTCAATCTGTATTTCATCATCCCCATATGCATACACACAATTCGGCTGTATGCTTAATAGACGGTTATTGAGCATACTGCCATCCGTTTGTACGCAAAGCCAATAGCCAGCTTTTCCAAAACGCTGCGTTTCCTTCATATCGGAGGGGAAAAACATACTGAGCAATCCACTGTGAGAAAAACCATCCGTTTCATCCTCCACCGCCAATGGTCTCAGCGCAGCTCCTTCGTCTATGAAATATCGTATGTTCCGCTTACAGTCAAAGGAATGCTGCAGCTCCACAAACATACGGCACGCTCCTGCCGCCGGCTTTTGATTGAACAGAAAATACATAGATGTCCGCTGTACAGGAAAGCCAGGAAACAGCAAAAAAGAATGACCGTTTTCTATGGTTTGACTTTCTCCATTCGCATAGGTTCTCATACTTTTTGGATATATACGGCTGTTTCCATAATCATATTCCCAACGGGAATGCTGAATCAGTGGGATATGATGGTAGGATGGCAGCTGATAACAGTTTTCTGCTTTCGTAATCATTAACCGAAACCAGTAGCTTTCCACACCGTCATAGGTATATGGAAGCATGTCTTTCGGACAGCGAAAATGCATGGTACAGGAATCCTTTTGCTGATGAAAAAAATCCTTTGAAAAATGAACATCATTCAGCTTTACCCATTCTCCATTGAAATACTCCAGGCGTACACCATCCACATAGACATCATAGACGACCTGCTGTCTGGGAAGCCTACGCATAAATAAATGATATTCCTGATCCTCAATCAGCTCTTTCCCCGCCGTATACAGCTGTTCCCCGGTTGAAAACCTCCAGGTCAGCTCTGCACCAAGGCGCGTAAAAACCTCATCGCATCGCATATAGCACGTCTGAAATATGGATATCGGAGCATCTGCCAGTGGAAAGCTTCCGGGATTTTCCTCCATATCCTGTACACTGATACTGTCCGGATAAGCAGAAGCACCAGGTATACGCAGATAGATACCATCCATCCATAGTGCCGGAATATGCTGTGTATCGCCTACCTCCATGGAAAACAGAAGCTCTCCTTCATCCATGGGAAAGCTCTCCTGAAAATGAAAGCTGAGATGGTTTTTATGCAGCGTCAGCGTCCAATCCTTGCGCAGCTCATTTGCAAATCGTATCTGCCAGGTAACACTGCCGGATACCAGCCATGTGAGAAATTCTTCAAGCTGCGCCTCACTGACTTCAAAATAAACCTCGCAGATCGCATGCTTCCTGCGTTTAAAGATATTTCCAACCGTAAACTGCAGCGCGTACCGTTGGATATTATTGCCATGTTCTGTAAACAGTGGGATATCTTTACACATAGGAAACTGCAGAATTTTACGTGTATTTGGATATGCGAAAAACACCTCCTTTGCATACGTATGCTGAAGCTGGATATCTTCCTTCACTTTGATTGGAAGCAAGGAGCTTCCCTGCATATACAGAGGAGTATCCTTTTTCATCAGCGTATGAGAAAAAGAGGGGGAAGGCTGGAATTGAAGGCAGGTCATACATGTCTGTCCATATATGCGCTGATATGGCAGCCGATTGAAATACCGGGTTCTGTGAACCTGCATCAGTTGCTGCAAGGAGGCTTGTGTTCTCATCAGCATTTCAATCCCGATATCCTGAAGAATTGCCGCAGGATCATGTTCATCCGCCTGCCATTCGTTCAGATATGCACGCTGCCGTTGTTTCTGAAGCATCTTAACATCAATCATACCCCTGCCACCTTTCCTTATTTCCTTCCCTGTTTTGTGTATACTGTCTTACACGCATTATATTTCCTTATATGATGTCCTCTTTCAATCACTCTCGCGGTGTAATACCCATTATATTTCTTATCACCTTGCACACACGGTATTTCATGCTTACTGTTCTCTGTTCCATTACTCCTGTATTGTAATTACCTATTGCATTTCTTATCGCTACACATACTATTGTTTCTTACAAGCTGTCCGCTGTGCCATTATGTCCACTATGGAACTCATATTACAATCCTTGTTATTACACACTTTTTAAGCCACTTCCAGTATGTGAAATGCCTATTCATTCTCCAGCGGTTACGGGTATTGTAAAGAATCGCTCTGGCCGTTTTGCCTGCACACGTAGGTAATCGTAAGCAGCAGCACTGCATCCTCCCGCTGAAAGCTTACCTGAATATCATCAATACGCGGCTCCCATGTATGCAGGGATGCGATAATCTCACGCTGTATCATATCCTCTGTTTCAACTCCTTGATTTTCAAACACATAATCCTTTAAGCGACTGCCAAAGGAGGAAAGCATCCATCTCTCCTTTACATGAGTTGACAATATCAGGAAAACACTGGTTCGTATACGCTGTGCCTCATCACACAGCGCTGCATGATGCGTCCATGGATCAATCTGAAAGGGAAAGGAAAGCACTGCTTTGCGATGTTTATCCAAGCTTCACAAGTCCTCCCTGTACCTCTGTAATACCACTGGCAGAAATTTTCACACCGGAATTCCCCTTAACAGCTACATCCAGCTTCGCCTCCAGTTTCAGCTTCTGTCCACTGAATTTGGTGTCCATCTTCGTTTCGCTTGTCAGTGTCTGTCCCTTTATCTGCAGATTCTTTCCTTCCAGTGTAATACTTCCATCCTTTTTCATAGTAATGCTGCTGTTTCCACAATGCAGGGTCAACTCCTTTTCCGCATCCAGTGCAATGCTTCCGTTTTTTCCGTCTATATGCAGTGTGCTATCCTTTAGCTGTACAGAAAGCAGCTGTTCCTTTTCATCCAGCTTCAGTGAGGCATCCTTGCAGGTCACCTCCATTTTTGAGGCATCCTGCTCATCCCATATGGACAGCTGCATACCATTTTTCATATGCCATTGCTTCTGTTCATTTTTCTCACTGCAGGCATTCCATAAAGAGCTGTCATTCGCAGCTATACAACCGATGGCAACTGCTCTGCGTGCTGTTTCGCCGGTAAACAGCACCATGACCTGATCCCCGATTTCCGGTCGGCATAAAAAACCGAAGCCTACACCACCATAGGGAAGAAGAAGCTCCACCCCCTCCAACAGATCCTTACCATCCTCCATATACGGAAGCTTCACCTGCAGCGTTGCTTTCTTTTCCTCACTTCCATATCCGGCAACCGTCGCAATTACCATATTGCGAAAGCTGCCCTGTTCGTCCATATGCATAAGATCCATTTTCATCATCCTTTCTGTATAACTGCCTCCCATTCGGTATAGGCACTGACATGATCTATATGGTGGATAACGCGTATGACATAGCCCTGTATTTTATCTCTATCGCCGGTTTCTGGCAAAATCAGCTGGGAGCCACACAACAGCCAGGGCAGGACTACACACTGTCCGTTACATTTCGCATAACTGTTTTCCACCTCTTTCTTGATTCCGCTTATCATATACTTTAATTCTTCCATATCATGAAATCCATCATCCATTATGCTTGTGGAGGTATGCTTCACAATATTGGAAAGCTTTTGGGTATAGGGAAGGGTTGAAGCCGCGATACTTTCCTGCACCGCCTTTTTTTCTGTAAATCCGTCACAGGCTGCTGTTTGTACATTCCCGATAAGATCCTGTATGGTATATCTGCATTCCACCCGGTATACTTCCTGCGCAGCATCCAGCTCCATCGTTTCGCTGTGTACGGTGAAACGCGGTTCAAAGCACAGAGTATCTCCACGAACATAGCAGGTATTCAAGGTCTGTGAGCATAGTCTTTGCAGGATATCGTAATCTGTAAAGCCATAGGCTGACCATAGGGTATCCACGGCCGCAGCCAGTGGCGTAATACTCACAGAGGCAGTATATTCTGCATACAGAGCTGTGTTCAGGATATCCTGAAGCAAGGCATTCTTCGTTTTTCCACTTTCAACAGCACACCGCTTATGCAGCATCATCAGGCCCTTGACATCCTGTGCATACAGCTCCAGCTCCTGCAGACTTCCGCTTCCGCTTTCCCGCAGCGTAATCGTATGAACATAGCCCTGAAAGAGCAGCTCCTCCGTTTTCTGATAGCCCGCCTCGATCGTGATACATGCCCCGCTTTGCAATACAGCTTTCACGGCACCGGTATCTGTAATATCACAAAAGAGAAGCTCTGCAGTATTGGTTTTTAGCTCACAGGATGTATCGACATGCAATTCTTTTAATGTAAGACAGCCCGGATACAGCTGCTGTTTATCAATGCGTACGGTTACTGTAAGCTTTTCAAAGCCTGCATTTGCAGTTTTTGCTTCACTCAGCTTCATAATCTTGCCTTCTTCACATCATTTTGCTGTGCAAGATTTTTCCAGTTTTCACTGTCTTTATAATCGCGCAGAGCATCCAGAAAGGAGGTATGCACACGCAGCTCCGATTGTTCACTGGGATTCACTGTTTGCAGCTGTTCTCCATAATACTCTCCGGCTATGGATATAGAAACCTCGCCGCGTACGGGAATGCCGGAAGGAGAAAACATCGTATAGCGGACATCTATTTTTTCCAATATACCGATAACGCAGATGGAACTCCAGGTAAAGCAGATTTTCTTTAATTGCTCCTTGGTTTCCACACCGACGTTAGTATACGGATACAGCTTCCGTATATAGGAGCGAATATCCTCATAGCTGCTTTGGGATATAGAGGTATAGGTATTATAGAAAAGCGTTGTGGATAGATGCAGTACCTGTTTTTCCTTCTTCGTATCCACAGGATTCACCTTAGGATCCTTGGATCCATTTTCCATGCTGTATAAGGAAGCAACCGCTTCACTGATTGAAATTTCATTCGGATTGAACTGTACATAAAACACATCCGATCCCGGTTTTCCACTATCATCCACATTAGATAGCTTTGCCTTTGTCAGCATATACCTATCTCCTTCCCTCACGCAGTCGTTCCTGCTTTAATTTACGCTCTACTTCCCGTACAACAGCTCTTATTAAAGCATTCATGTCAATGCTTTGACTCCCCGGCATTATCTGCTGTTTGGTCTCTGCTTTTTTCTCTGCTTCATTCTCCTTTGGGATAACCTGATTTTGCAGTCGCTGCCTTTCCCTATACAGCAGCTTTCTGCTTTGCTTTTGTACCACAGGATGGAGTACCTGCCTCCAGGTCTGCAAGGAAACAGATGTGAACAAAGATGATTTGTGCAGCTGTACACCTTGGGGATAGATGGACAAATGCTTCTGCATGTACGCGTTTAAATAGCTTTTTGTTTCTGTATGTTGTAAATAGCCTGTGACAAGCTCTCTGGCTTTGGCTGGATGGTATTGATAATAATTTTTTTCTTCCAGCAAACGCTGCTCTGCCATTTGTTTTACAGAAATACGGGCAAGACTAAGCTGCAGGATGCTCCCCGGATAGCTTCTGTTTATGATCCTTTTTGATTGTATGACAAGGCTACTGCTATTGCTTTGCTGCTGCAGCTGTAAAAAGGTTTGCGCCTGATGCACATGCATTGTCATATTGTGATGAATATGGTGCGTATGCTCCTCTTTTCGTATAACACTGGTTTTTATTTCTTTGAGAACTGTCTTCGGTCTTAAAAGAACCGGGTGAAAGCCATGACGGTAGAACGCATCCGTCGATAGTATTGCAATGGGTCGGAATTTTTTCAGTTTACGCTTCTGCCTCCAGTTATGAAAGAACATAAAGCTCTCCATATGCCAGTGTAAAGGTATCAATCAGGATTTCATTGCTCTGTGCCTGCATAGCAGACACCTCCCATTTCGCTACCACAAGATTTTTTAATGTATAGGTTTTCATGACCGTCCTTCCATCATTTCCATATACCTCAATCGCCATGGAGTCAATCTGCTCGCCTACCAGATAAAACGGATGCTGCTGTTCACTGTAAACTCCCTTTTTCAGGGTTATCGTCCCCTGTGAGGTTGTGCGTTTAGGGAAAAGGAGAACAGAATCATTCCGTCCTCCTTCCTGGTATGTCTCCACTTCAATTTCCCGGGCGATGCCGCTCAGCTCCTGAAATCCCATAGTTGTATTTTGTATGGTCACACCAAAACGGTAGGCATGCAGTAATTCCATTGTCATAAAGCTATAAATACCGGATATGCTCGGTATCCCTTTCCTTTTCTGTTCATACACACCTCCGATTATATGTCGAATATACTTTCCGACTCTCCATTTGCTCTGCGGTTGATTTTGCCGGCTTCTTCACAGAAGCGGTTGCGTTCCTTATGCGGCAGATTCAGAAGCTCATCATAGCTCCAGTGAAAGTAATAAGCTAGGAATGAAATCTGTTCATATAACGTATCGCGACTGTACAGACTCAATCCCTTTGTGAAAAATTTATTGGTTCATCAAACTCCTTGCCGCAGTGCGGACAGGTTACGTGAATGATTATATCCTCATTATTGTTAATCGTTTCATACATATTTTGAAGAAAATTAGCATCTACTGTGTACATATCGGCAATCATTTCCGGAGTGACACAATCACAGCCCTCCAGCTTTGTAATGACTCTGCTAAGCAGAACAATCGTCATGTACTCCGGGGCTGAGCGGGTTCTAAAATCCCGTACAGCATCCAGCTCATCCCTTGCGGTTGCAAGTCGCATGGTACCGTTTTTATGTATCACACCTTCTGCATCACGATATCCCTTGGGCAGCGTAAATGTGTATTCTGTCTGCATATTTTTTCACCTACCCTCTGATAATCGCTTCGCAAGCGATATCCACGGATTCCACAGCCAGCTCGTTACCGGTGGCGCTGAAATCGGAAAGTGCCAGCTTGATAGGAATTGCTTTCTGCAGTGTCCATGAGGTAAGAACCGTTTTATGATCATCTCCCAGCAATTCTATTACCACATCCTCCTGTTTCAGAGTTGCGGTTTGCGTACTGTTCAGCCAGTCATATAGTGCCTTGTTGGCAGTCAATCCGTATTTTAATGTTACGTTGCCATATTTTACAATGCCCTGCTGTTTGATCACAGAGCTGGATTCATAATTTCCTTCCCGATACTCAATCGGTTCATAGGAAATATCTCCACCGGATATCTCGGAGAATCCCATGTCTCCAAGACTTCCCACAGTAACCTTGTAATTATATTTTTTAAATGGATATACAACAGCCATAGTGCTTCCTCCTTATTTATGACAGTTCCTGCATCTTCTGTGTAATACGGAAGATAACGAACTCTGCCGGACGTACCGGTGCAATACCAATTACACAAATCAATCTGCCATTCAGAATATCATCCTGTGTCATAGTCGATGGGCCAATGTTGATAAAGAATGCCTGATCCTCACTGGAGCCAGCCAGTGCACCACTTCTCCACAGCGTATTTAGGAACATATGAATCGTTCCTTCCACACGCATCCAGAGATTGGCATCATTCGGCTCGAATACCGCCCAGTTCGTATTGGCACGAATACTTTCCTCTACATAGATGAAAAGCCTGCGCACATTGATATATTTCCAAGACGGATCAGAGGACATCGTTCTGGCACCCCAGACACGGATCCCCTGTCCAGGCAGTGAACGGATCAGATTGATTCCCTTTGGATTTACCTTTCCCTGCTCCACCTCATTGTAATTCACACTTAACCCGGTACAGCTGCGGACAACCTCATTTGCAGGAGCCTTATGCACTCCGCGCATATTGTCCACACGGGCATAAATACCTGCCATGGAAGCACTTGGTGGAAAATAGCTGTTTGTTTTCATAAGTGGATCAAACATCTGCAGCCATGGATGATAGATTGCCGCATAGGTGGAATCAAAATAGGAACGATGGGTCAGCATCTCATCCACACTGCGCGTATCAGAAGGCATATCCAGAATGGCAAAACGATTTGTTAGTCCTTCACAATGTGCGACAAGTGCACTTTGCACTTCCGGAATTGTCACACCCGGTATCGCCATAATACTGACATCATCCACCTCTTTGAAAGCTTCCAAACCGCTGCGCTTACCCGGGCCTTTATCCTCCCCCAGAAACAACTCGGCACCTTCTTCTATTACGGTTTTTCCATCCTTCAAAAAGCCGGTATAAGCAGCGTCGTTTAATGCAAACTGCGTCAGCCAGGAGGAAAGCCTGTCAACGGATTCCTCTTCTATGGAGAATACTGCGTGCAATATGATTCCCTTTCCCATAACGCGGTTCACAAAATCCGTAGCTGCGCTGTTCAGTGAAACATTATAGGTTTCCACGATACCGTCACATTCTGCTTGTATAAGAAAACCGATTCGATGTAGAAATATGGAAGGAAGCATATTGTTATCTGCGTATGGAATCGTAAAGCTGTGTTCCAGCTCCAGCTCTCCCTCTCGTACACTGACAATACGGTTGTATTCTTTTCCTTCATTGGAAACGAGCTCCACCAAATCACCAGCCTCATATCCGCTGATACTCTTAACTCGGAATATCCGCTGTTCCTCATCCTTAGCTTCTTCCAGGATATTTGTTTTAATCAGGCGCTGTTTTTCCATGGAGATGCGGATTTCATTTCCCCATGCGCCGACACTGCCTGCTTCCAGATGCAGAGTGACACCTTCATGAGCCAGCTTTAGAATAGCAGCTGTATCCTGTCTGCTTGCGACACGCATGACATAGCAGCAGCTGCCGCCGTTTGTAAAAAACTGATCAATTCCATATGCTAAATGGCGGTATTTCACAGAGGCATCCAGATATCCTCCAAACACGCTGCGAAATTGTGAAAGTCCGGTAATCAGCACCGGCTTTCCGGTAACAGGGCCGCGCTTCGCAAGTCCGATGAACCCTGCTGTCGATGTTCCAACACCCTCCATGGCTTTTGGCCCGCTGTCAAACTCCTCTACGTATACTCCCGGTGATAAATATTCTGCCATTGCTACTCCTCCTTTTTTCTATACGTTCTACATCCAGACAATCGTTCTGCAACTGCATATATACAGTTATTTCACTGTAACCTTTTGTGCCGGTGTGGATATGAACTGGATGATACCTCCATATGCACACATTGCCTTGGCATCCATTGTTAATATCGGGCTTCCTTTCACCTGAACAGTGGGTCCTGTAACCATCCATGGTCCAGCTATTACAGGCATACAGGGCATTGGTGTCAGCACTCCCAATGCAGCAGCTGTTGCACTGGCTACCATAGGATTCGCCAAGCTCTGACACATACCGAATGTTGGAATACTGCCGGGACTGATATCCTGCATGGTACCTACAGGCAATCCTGCCAATACACTTGTATTACTCAATGCCTGAAAGGGACACGGTGCCACCCCAAACGAGCATTTCATCATAGCTCCTGTTGTTACAATCGCTCCCACATTTAAACTCCTCCTTTGTGTTTACTTTTTGTCTTAACATCCACATGCCGTACAATATTGACCTTTTCATTTTTCATAGAAGCTATCTCCACCGGTGCAACCCGCAGATACAAAGCAGGCTGCAAAGGCTGATGAAGACTTTCCCATATATGAATTTTCGAATCCAGCTCCATATTGACAAACTGCAGAGGAAGCTGACTGTCCTTTACCTGCAAGACAGATAAATCATGGAAAATCTGTATCATTTTCTCATACAGGATTTCCTCCTGCTCCTTATTGTAACCGCCAAAGCGTGCATCCTCATTCACATAGATCAGGTAGCTCAGTTCCATCAGTTTTGGGGGGAATACACGGGAATCTCCATCCACACTTGCATAGCGCTGTGCGGTTATAGAGTATTCGCTGATATCATACAGATAGATACCGATCTGTACATCCTGATGCTCATGTCTGGGAATGCAGAGCTGCACGCCGTCGCTGTCCAGCAGATAATCCGGATACAGCTGGTCAATCAGCTGTGCGCATAGTGTCTTAGATACCTCATGGATCATTTCACAAATTTCTCACTTTCTTCCTTTACCGCCTCATCCTCCTTTAGCATGATTGTATACAGCAGCTTATCCTCATATATCGGATAGTCATAGCCGATAGACAGCTCCGTTACCGGATAGAGGACACGCCTTGTAAGATCAAGCTGGAAATGGTATTGCAATTCTTCTATATTATTGCCGTGATCTACAAGGCTTGTACATTTGCGATATTCTTTAAATTGTTTATTTTCCGTAAGCCGTAGTGCTATTACATCGTAGGCATCCATCAGAAGCTCTTGTGTATGCGAATGATATTTTTTCTGCCATGAGGCTTCAATTTTATCCGAGTCCGTTCCAGTATTAGGATCATCAATATTGTTATCCACCATCATGATGGAGGAAATTACGATATCCTTAGGCTCCTGCTTATCCTTCAGCTTCCATTCTTTCTCGCCTTTATCCAGCTTTAATGGATATTTGGTAAAAAAAGCCAGGGATAACAAATCTGTTTTGTATACGATTGCCGTTGTATTTTCATAAACATAAATCTGATACGGCAATAGAAAGCTTTTTTGTACATCTTCTAGTGTGGATGGCAGAAAGGATGTGAAGTTGATATGCCCTTCATGCATGGCACCTGTATAGTAAGCCTTGCCGAAGGTATCAAACAGCGTACCGCTACCCTGTGGCTTTCCAAAGGCAAATTCTCCCTGATACACCTTGCGGGTATAGGCACCTTCCTCATACAGAATCCCCTGACCATGCCGCATGTTGTCAAGAAATTCCCCTTCATAGTCAATGTTTCCATGCTCATCGTAATAAATCCCCTTCCCTTCAAATTCACCATCGACGAAAGAACCCTCATACAGTAAAACATATTTCCCATCGACTTTGCGATAAGCCGTTCCATCACCATCTGCACGGTTGTTATGCACCTCTCCGACATATTTGCGCATATCTCCTTTGTCAAAATACAGGGTACCGCTTTTATCCTCCATAACATTATCCACAAATTCACCGGTATAGATTTTGTGTCCGTGTTCATCATATAAGGTTCCCTTGCCATTGCATGCCCCATTGGAAAACATGCCCTCATAGGTAAGCTTTCCTTCCTGATTCAGGATTTTCACATTACCCTGGTATTTTGCCAGATTTAAATCATTATAGGAAAAGGTGGCAGCCTCCATATTCTGATTGGTGATGCGATTTAAGAGCTGCTGCAAATCTCTGCGAAAGAAAAAAATCGGAATACAGAGAACAAGCAGTAACAGAAGCATAAATACCCTGCGGTCAATATATATATGAAAGAAGCGTACGTAATCTTCACTGGAATGTTTTCTTTTCATGGATCCATACGTTCTTCCCCAATGCGCTGTAAACCGTCATAGGTTCGCTCGCTCCATTCCATATATTTATATATGCCGATGCCGCACAATACCAGAATACCAATACCGGCCAAAACGATACTGCCGATGCGAATGAATAGGGTCCTGTTATATGTTTTCCGAATAAAAGCGTCTTCCATATCATAGAGATCATTCATCAACTGTGCATAGTCATGATAACCTCTATGCTCCACCTTTTCCACAAACTTCAAATACTTATCCGGACACTGATAGCATCGCATGTGACGGGTTTCTTTCCCCTGTGACAGGATATTTACAAGCAGCTGTGAGGTTGTACAGATTGCTGTTGTATGTAGTGGATGCTGCAGATGTGAAAAGTTGGGATTCAGAAATAATTCGATATCCAGCATTGAGGTAACACCGATGCTGTAGATATCCAGCGTCAGATCCAAAAGGCGTTCCGGCCAATGAGTGCGCATACACGCAAATACAAGATTGCGGCATAGGCTAATACGCTCCTGTATGGTATGGGATTCCTGAAGCCATGTGGATAGCGGAACCGCTTCAACGTATGGCTGAATCAGACAGAAGCTGCCCAGATAGAAACTATAAGGAAGATCATTGTCCATACATAAAGAAATCAGTGATCTTTGTAATTGTTCCTGTGTAATACAAAATACACGGTATGTGTGAGTGTCATATTCGTATAAATGACAGGTACAGGATGGATTTTTATACAGGACACCCATGTGCTTCCAGTGTTCAAGATGCAACTCACTCATGTCCATCCATCACCTTTACATAGGCATTGACCTGCTGATCATGATAGTACGCACGAATTTGATAAAGACCACACGTATGACCGGCAATAAAGGTTCCATCCTCCTGCAATTCTCCACCACTGCGTTCATCCAGTGAATAACGTACTTCTTTGCTGTCATCCTCTTTTTCAAATACCGCTGTGAAATGACAAATATCCTGAGGTTTACAGGTGAGTGTGGAAGGCTCCAAACGAAGCAGACGGTTTTCCTTTTCCTCATTTTGTTTCATATCCCAGGCCTTCGCATACCAGTGTAAACACAGCTTCTGTTCAAAGCAATCCTCGGGTACGGCTACAGCAGCCTGAAAGCAACCTGTCCAGGGATAACTGCGTACGGCCCAGCGGATATCCTCTTTTTGAAACAGCGAGCTGTCCCCGCTGATTACTTGTCTTTGGTATTCTTGTGCATCCGCATTCTCATGCAGCTCCAGAGATAGCTGAAGCTGCACTTCCCCGGGGCCAAGACCATGGCTGATTTCATCACTGTAAAAAACCGGATGCAGGCTGTCACATTGAAAACTCAGAATACCGCAGGCTTCCTTAGTCTGTGGAGATTCCGCAAAATACTTGTCATGCTGTTCAGGCGGGCTCCAATGAAGTTTTCGCTGAAATTCATTTACAACCATATCCAATTGCGGCCTTTGGCATTCCAACCGTCCTGTTTCTTCCACCCTTTGAATTTCCAGATGATCCTTTTGAAAACAAAAGTCTACATAGCCAAGCACCAGCTCTTTCTGAAATACGAACGGCTTTTTTAGGAATCGGGTCATCACAGCCTGCTCTATATGCTCAGCTATTTCTATTTCAAAGGATGCACATGAAGGAGAGACCAGACGGTTCTCCAGCTTCAGTTGGTCAATATGAAACATCGCATAATGGCCTCCGGCTTGTTCATTTCTTTTTAATAGTATTTCCATCGTGTACTTTGTTTGTTTTTGTTTTGCGGAAAGCTCAATATTCTGTATATGGTACAGTGGAGAACGAAGGGTCATTGATACTTCAATACCTGCTTCCTGTCTCTGTTTCATAATTAGCTGAAGCTGAACATCCCCTGCTTGCGGCAGTATGCGTGGAAGAATCAGATAAAGCTTGCGATCGTTGTCCTCAAAAACCACCTGTTCCTGAAACAACTCCTCATCCAGATAATCCGGCAGTCGAAGCCTTTGAATACAAAGCTCATATCCATCCTCCCATTTTCCATATTCCCCGTGCTGGTCTGCACTTGGAAATTCACAAAATTCTTTCTCAACCGCTGTTTCCTTATACTGCAGTGTGATCCATCCGGCATTTGCATTGAGCTGGGAAAAGCCGGACAGCTCTTCCAGCATAATAGTCAAATTCTGTTCCAAATGTATATAATTACCTTTCGCATCAACAGCACTTCCCGCACTGATCTGTAAGGCTTCCTTTGATTGCCTGGATATATGAAGGCCATATAAAATGCCTTCTCCAAGCATGAGGTGTGTACGCTCCTTTATCTGATCCAGCAAATAGCGCTGTTCACATATAAAGTCCTCACTGCGCAGCATTTTTCCATGATAATACCTGTTTCTCTGTTTTTGCATACTGTATCACCGCCCATCTTGTAATAAAGTATTTTCTTTTCTTTTATTTTAACAGAATTGTGATAAATATTCCTACATCTGGGACGAATGGTAGCCTGCAGGGATGAATGGTATGTAGCACTACCATCCGTATGCTTCGTTATCCGGCATGTAAAAGCTCCTGACATTTAGTATACACTTCCTGCTTTCTGGCTCTGCTGATATATAGAATCCTTTGATTCTGCATGATGATTTCATTTCCGTGAATGCTTTGAATGTATGTTGGATTTATAATAATACCGCGGTTAATCAACAAACAGCCATAGCTGGATAATGCATCCTGGGCATATTTGATTGTTGCCCGATCCTTCCAGCAATCCTGCCGGCCGTTGATGTACAAATAGTTTTTATTGCATTCAATATAATAAATTTCCTGTATACGCAGCTTCCGCATCGTATCAGAATGCTGGAAATAATAGCATTCATCCTTCCCATACAAGTACTTCAGTTTTTCTTGCAGAGATTTACAGTCCTGTGTAAGCTTGGAGCATCGTATTGCGAAGAACCAGGAGTAGCTTTGCAGAGAAAAGAAATCCTCACTGTTTTCACAAAGCAATATCGTTTTCGCTTTTCTGAAGCAGGAAAACAATGTCATGACCTTATGATTCACATCCTGAATATCAAAAGCATGGAGGACAATATAATCAAATTCTTTTACCTGTGGTATGGAAGGCTTCTTCTGTAGAAATTCCATACTGCTGCTTATCACAGTGTAGCCACTGCCGGATGCAAGACAGTTCAGAATCAGCTGCTCCATCTCCTGCTTTACATCAATAAAAAGAATTGTTAGTTTACCTGTATCCATCATGAAGCATCACCCCTGTACGTATTTCCCCCAAATTCATCCGTAAATCTTCATGTGATAATTATATGATAATTCACAAAATATTACATAACCACTCGGTAGAAAAAACTGCCAGTAAGGCAGTTCGTTTATTTATTAGGATATAGGATACATCGGGTGATAAATTTATAATCCGTCTTATAAAAATCGGCGCTCCCCTTATACTTTTCGCATACTGTTTTCATATTGATCATGCCATAGCCATGCTTTTCTGAACGCTTTTTAGGCAGGATTCTTCCGGATACCGTCATGGAGTGGCACTTATTTTCGATACGTACAAGCAGCCTTTCATCAACATAGCGAATATATATTATGATTTTGGGATGGTTGGTAAGCTTACTTTCCTGTATAGCATTTTCCAATGCATTTCCAAGTAAAACAGTGAGGTCTGTAGCATCTACTTCCGGTTCCTTAATTACAACTGCATCTACCTCAACTTCGATAGCTTCACTAATGCAGCGCTGCACATAGTAATTTAAGATACTGTCAAGCAGCGGACTGGCTGTATAGGTGTGCTGGCTGATTTCCTCAATCGCCTGTGTGTATTGTATAAGATACTGATTTAATTCTTTTTGTCTATTTTCCTGCAGTAAAGATCTGATGACATTCAGATGGTGCTGTAAATCATGGCGGATTCTTCTGGCATCCTCGATACTGCTTGAGATCTTTTCATATTGTGTCTGAAATGAATCTAGCTGATGATAAAGCTCACGATTCGCAAGAGATTCCTTCAATTCTGAGAAATACATATAATAAACAAGTATATCAGTCGCAAGAACAGCAATGAGAAACAGCATCAGATCCACATCTTTGAATAAACCATTTGTCCGATTCATTACAGTGAAAATGCAGAAGCAGTAAAGAAATATCACAGTGACGAGATATAAACAGCCTCGTCGTACAGATGCTTGATCCATCGCGGGGAGAATCCGCTGTATCGTGTGCTTAAAAAAGTAAGCAACAAAGGGATAGCTGAAGACAAGCAGCAGCAAATTCATGTATGCATTCTTATTATATACGGTATAGGAATGATCATAGAGGAAGGAGGCAGGCATATTGACGAAGGGTGTTACAACCGTGTAAATAACAGCACCGTATTGGATGACGGTTATGTAAACAAGTAATTTCTTTATAAAGACCTCCTGTGTTTGATAACAGATAAAGACAGCCGTTATCAAGAGCACAGCCAGAAAATACAGGTCGGCAAGATTTCTCATAAATGCATAACCGCTGCCATCTTTTGTATACAGACAATTCATCATCAGGGAAAAGAGTGCAGACGCTGCAGTTAAAAATATAGAGCAGTAGAGAATCACCTTTTTCTTACCCAAACGAAGCATGCCGGATGAAAAGGGGAAGCAGGCAAGGATGGCAAAGGGAAGCGTCTGAGATAAAAAGCCGATAAACTGGGTAAGCTGCTGTATTACTGACATACTGCTTTCCCCGTTTCTGATTGTTGAAACAGATAATCATGGTATTTCTGCAGCACCGTATTTCTACGCCTGCGGCTTATAAGAATTGTCGTACCATCTTTTAACAGACAGGTACCATTTCGCTGTATCTGCCGGATAAAGGACAAATTCAGGATCAGCCCCCTGCTTACTGTAATCAGCTGTTCTTCTTTTATAATATTCTCCACGCGTAGGAATGGCATGTTGATGAATACAGGCTCCTCTATCGTGGAAAGATAGATTTCAATTCCCTTATTCCTACTTTCTATTTTCTTTATACGATGGATGGGAAATTCACAGGTATTGCGCTCTGTTTCCAGCCGGAGCGTATGGATAGGAAGCCTTGCCCGTTCAAAATAACGGCTGAATACCTCTTGAATCTGAAGCTCATTTAAAGGCTTTACGATATAGTGTAATGCATTGAGTTGAAATGCTTCCGGCGCATATTCCTTACTGGTCGTAAAAAAGGCGATTTCCAGATTTTCCTGTAGAATGCGAGCCTGCTGGATAATGTCGATTCCATTTTCAGCTTTCAAATAAATATCCATGATAACAAGGTCACAGGGTGTTTTGAGACGCAGAGAGTGTAAAAAGGCTTCCCCCGTTGTATAAAAGGTCAACCGGCATTCAAATGAAAGCTTCTGTTCGGCTTTATGGATAGCTCTGTGGAGTTGCGCAGCATCCAGACGATCATCTTCGCATATAGCAACATGTAAGATCATAACATTCCCCCTTTTGTGTAATATTATAGCATACCGCAGTACAAGGCTGTATACAAATTGAGTAACAAAGGCAGAATTTCAGTATGCAGAAGTAGCAAAACAGATTATCTGTTTCCTACATATCAGAATTAAAAAATCTCAGCATTTAACGAGTACTCCTTTTACACGATTATTGCTGAATATTTTTATGATAGTCTGAGATAAATTGCCATTCTACAGAAAGGATGATTACTCTGTCATGCATAAAGAACTTGACAACTTATTAAACTTTTCCCTTGCTATAACCTAAATTCTCACTCATACAATGAGTAGGCTTCTAATCACTTGAAAATTATCGAATGCTCTTTGTTATTAAAAATCAGGTAAAAGTAATGAAGCTATATTCTGTATAGCTTACAGAAGAAAGAGCAGTCTGTAAAGAAACTGAATTCATGCAGTGAAATTATCCTGTCCTTCAGATAACTTCATTTTATTTTAAGTTTTCATGTATTGTAAAATTTATGTGGTGAATCGCATCTTATAGTGATAAATCATATGATTTTATTTGTTTCCGATATACTGAAAGCAGAAGAATAGATATGATGTCAAATGTTTTAAATTTTAAATTGTAAAAGCAGGAGGTGAAAAAATGTATTTGAATTTTAAATCATTGATAAATATTCTATTACTTCTTCTCGCTACTAAAAAAGTAAACTGAAAAGGTATTTATTTACATGTAAAGTTGATGCGGGATATACTTATACTTTTAAAAAGGAGGTCTATTATGACAACATTTAATCAAAAATTTATAAATGACTATAATACGGAGAAGAAGAAGTATCTGCAAGGAGTACATCATCTGCTGGATCCGGTAAGAGCCGATGCACAGCACATACCGTACGATAGTGTGAATGAAAACAGCTTAGCCATAACCGAAAGTTCCTATGGTATATCGTTATATTTAGAAGACGAACTTTTAACCTATCCTGCCTATGTGGATTGGTTAGAGAATTCCTTTGATGGAAATGGAAACGCTGCAATAGTGGCTTTAAATACAGACTATCTAGGAGGACTCATTGATATAAACGAGCGATTTACCCAAAATGGTGAGGAATTATCCCATATTCTAGGGATAGACAAAACCTATCCTTATCGTGCCAAATTAATTGTTTCTTCAATATTTCATAATCAAAAAAATCATGTAATCAAGATCAGCGATATTTCGTGTAAAGGTCATGACAGACTTGACTTGCTGAAAGCTTTATATGATTCCTGTACTGCTCTGATTGATCGAAAAGGCTATATTCAGCAGGAATTCACCACCCCTAATTATCAAAGAAAAATAACAAAACAAGCGTACACCGAGGAAGGATATTCTGTAACATATGATAAGCCTATGCTAATACGTATAAAAGACCAACATGGTTCAGAAGATATTCTGTATTGCAGTAACATTAATTTAATCCTAAAAAAAGGAGCTGCTCCTGATACGAAGTTTGGTGAGTTTATAATCACATACACTCCGGCTGCTAACGAAGAAGGATTAAAGCTTATTGATATTCAATTAAAAACACAAAAATAGAAAAGACCCTATGATGACGTTTTTCGTAACCACTGAGTTTCACTAAAATCAAAGTACTTTATAATTTCAATAAACAAGTGCATATCTGACGCTATTCATGTTTAAATGCCACATATTCCTCACAATACTGGTGGGGAATTTTTTTCTTCTACCTAGAATTTGAATTATTCAAAAAGATCCTCAATGCATGAAGATTTTTAGGTATACATAAATGTTTACTCCGTATTTCAATTATTTAAAAGCTGCTCCTATGCACGTTAAAATAATCCTAATCTCCCACTTTTTATTCTATCATTTTTAGTGGATGTGTTTGATTTTTATATTTGCAGGAGAAATTAATGTAAGCCCCTCTCACTTACCAATGCAAAGATAAAACAAACTTTTTCAATTAATTTGTCTTGTTTGTTATTTACAAATCTTATTTTTTACATGTTTCCCTTTGATTGGTTTGTTTTCAGATTTAGTGGTTCCTTTTTTTTAAACCCTTCATGATATTGTAACATGTGGTGGTTAATTGGTAACTTCTTTATAAATTCTAAATATTTACAATCAAGATCATTATTATTTATTACATATTGGGAGGGGGATTCAAATGAATTTTTTGATACAAATTGATAACACGATAGCGGAGGACACGGTTATCCTACGTTCTTGCAAACGAAATAAAAATTATCTTTGTAATGTAATGCTTCATCTTCAAAAAAACAGTGTGCATATAAAAGCATATGATGATATGCATAACCTTTACTTTATTTCCTGCCAGGAAATATACTACATGGAAAATATTGATCACAAGGTATACCTCTACACAAAAGATCAGGTATATCGCTGCTACCTGAAGTTTTCGGAAATAAAAAAAGAACTTCATAATTGCAACTTGTGTCAAATTAATCAAAATACACTAGTTAATCGAATACATATAAAATCTGTTCATATTGAGAAAGACTGCCATCGCAGTATAACGCTTGATAATGACGAGTGTTTAATCGTCAATCGAAGATATCGATCTTTTTTAAATAATCAAATTTAAATAAATATCCGGTCATCTGTAAAATATAGAGGATACAAATCTGGGGCACAAACTTCTATATACATTCACGATTCATACGTCTAAGTAAACCAGTATGCTTCAAACTGGCACATCAAACTGGAACAGCATATTGAGTAATCGTAATGTTGAAGTGTTTGCTTATCATGACTTTATTGTAATAGTGCCAGATATAAAGGAATTCAGAGCAATACTCATATGAATAAACTGAAAATCATAAAAAATGAGATATCTGGAAAAGCATTACTCATAAGCATTCTTAAAGCAGCAATATCTGATTAGTTGGTTCGTATTTAAAGCAACTAGCAATTAACTACTGCATCATTATGTTTTCTTATGTTTAAGCTAAGTAGATTTTTTGAGATATAAAAACCAGTACAATTCTGTGCTGGTTTTTATAATTCCATATGTTTAGAATGCATATTCTTCTTTCATATACTTCAGGTTTCCTTAACCTGCAAATGTTTCCAATAATGGATATTGTTTCAAATAATCATCAATACCAATCATTTTCATTTCCTGAATTACTGCAGGACGTGTTGTATTCCATACGGATAATGAAATGCCATCTAAAGAAAAAACTTCCATCTGCTTAATCAGTTTTGATGTATTTAAACTCAGGCTGAACGCATATTCAAACGTGGTTACAGTTCCCTTTTTTTCATAAAACAGGAACGCTTCTTCAATCGTGATACCAATAGACATAGGATCAAAGGCTTTGGCTTTTTCTTCCGGCTTTGTTTCTGTATCTGTTGGAGCAAGACCGTTTACTGCATTTGTCAGCTGTTTTGTCATATCATTCACTTCTTTATTCTTGGGATCATTAGGGGCTATCAATGATTTGATTTCTTCTACCATATCTCCAATTGTTATTTCTTTTTTCTTCTCTGCCACAGAAGGAATCAACAGAATTTTTAATCCTGTATCATCTTTCTGCATAGCTGCTGCAAAATGAGTACTAAATAATGTAAATTTAACTCCCGCGTTAATATTAACTGTTGCCATAATTTTTCTCCTTGAACCAATTCTGGTTTCTTTTGTAACACTTATAAATGCTAAACCTTAAAAGCAATAGCAGCATCACTTGTCCCTTTCAATTCATAGCATACGTCTTACCGTTTAGCTGTCAATCTGAAGATAAACAGCTCTACCCTTCAATCCACATGCAGCTTTCTGTGGAATTTCAAATTTTACATGGATTTTTAGCGACGTATCCATGAAGGGCAGAAACATTTTTGACCACTGATCACCTGTTTCATTTTCTATGAGCACTTTAACAGCAACCAGCTCATTCCCCTTTGCAAGGGTTATTACACCGCTGACATCAAGAATTTCTTCATCCTTATGATAACGTAAATGTAATAAGTCTACAGAATGGGCAGATAGATTTCCATGTGCTGCATCCAACGCTGTTGTGATTGCAGGAAATTCCTTATGTAACAAGGCGATTTTGCCATATAGAATGGTTACATCCGACTCCTGATTAGTCATACTCACTCAATCTTCCCATAGACAATTAGGATATATATCATCAAAATCAATATCCTTCGTTTCTGTATAAATGTGAAGTCTTAATAATTCGCTGGAATCAAATTCTACATCTCCATATGCTGCAGTCCCGCGCACCGTTGCCACATCAGATTTCCCTTTTGTATCCAGTGTTATGCTGTCACCGGATTTGAGATTGACAATATTCCAATAGATACGATAATGAAAGCCTGAAACTGTTTTCTGCGCAGTATAATCAAGTATACGGATTTCAGGAAAATCATTTCCAGCAATCTGTTTTTTCATTACCTCCTGTGTTTTTGATTTTGCCGTCAATATGAATTCATCCTTATTAAAATCAAGCGGTCTTGTAAACGGCTTTCCTTCTTCCAGTCGGCCAATGCTGTGATCGATATAGCCATAGGTGGTATGATCAAAGGTTGCTTCATATGTTATCTCTGTATTCCCTTTCCTAGGAGTAATCTGAAAGGTTTTGATTACTGGCTTTTCATCGACGAGCCTTATCTTAATTTCTTTGCATACAGAATACGATTTACTGGATTGTTTTTTATGCGCACGCAAAGTGACAATCATATCTTCATAAACCGAAAACGTATATGATCCAATCTTTTCTGCTTGCAAATCAAATGGATATAAGATACAATCATCTGCATTAGTTTCCCATGAAAGTGTGATATTTTCACCATAGTTAACCTGATAGCAGTCATTCTCTTCATTTCGGTTTTCTGCATGAAAGCTGTAAATCATCAACTGCGGCAGCAGACGCTTCGCAATCATGATATCTTCAGTTACTGTATCCTTTGAAATTTCTTTTACATGTATCCGTAGCAACGCTGGTATTTCCCAATGTTTGCGGTCAACAGGACAATGCAGGTTATTCAAATAAAGAGTTATCGTTCCACCAGCGGGTATTGTGAAAGTAGATGCTATCGGTTCCAGCGACCATGAAATTGTATTATCCTTTTGATACTGTTCAACGTTTAACTCTGTCTGGTCTGATGAACACTTTACGCTTTGCAGCTCTTCTTTACACAACAGCTCAAGATTAAGAGAATTTCTGATAGAAGATGCCTGGCTTTGATAATAAGCCTCTACAAGGATTCCTCCTTTTTCAAAAACAAATTCATCATTGCCCGTATTCTTCCATGTTAATGCAATATCATTATCAATATACCGGTACTTATTATTTACGTACTCTCCCTGATAGACAAACATTGGATCGCAGGACATCTGTAATGTTAACTTGCTCATTTCAATTTCCTCCTATAGTGTAATCATGCATTTCGCTGTTTGCGCCTGTTCCTGTATTTCCATAGTGATATCCACCATTCTTTCTTCATTTGCAAGATTTTCCCATTGTCCATCCATCGTACCGTTTTTCTGTATTTCGTCAACGCTTCTATCATAAATTGTCCAAATATGCTGTAACCTTTCCCGATCCTTATAAACAATTCTCACATGATATAGACCATAGGTTTCCCATGCAATCTGTAAAATACGCTGTACATCATTCGTAATCCACGTTTTTCTAAAGCAAAGAATATTTTTATCATACTCTTTTGAAGGTATATAAAGAGTACTCTCAATCGTATTATGAATGCCTTCCGCTTTAAGCTTTATAATGCAAGGCCGGGATACTTCCTCAATCTTTAAACTACCTCTGGGTGAACAGGCTTTCCCATCAATCCATAGATTTCTTGCCTGCAAAACATCCCAGCATACAAGACCTCCTTCTTCATCTGCTTTAAAGCTGAAATCCTTTACTATGCTATCTGTTTGTATAATACGAAAAGTGCGGCTTATATTCTCATCAACCAGCAGTCTGTACTTTACAGATTGTGACTGTTTTGAAGGTGGTATTCTATAAGAACTTGTTTTGGGGTTCAATGCTATCGGCTTTTTATCATTTTCCTGTAACTGGAGAATCTTTGCATTTTCTATTTGCCAGTTTAATATACCTCCTTGGTAAACCGTTGTTCCACTATCTGGCCAAAAATCAAGAATTTCTGCTTTCGCATTAACTTTTTCAATTTGAACAGTCCCTGAAAAATCAAAGATTTCCTCTTCATCATTTTCTACCATCATATTCAATTCAATTTCTGTTACACCGCAATCTGCGCTCGTAATCACATTTTCCAGTTTTAATGACAAATAAGCAACTTCGCAGTCATACGGCCCTAAATGTATCCTTTCCCCCTCCTGATGAAGCTTTTTCTTATATACTTCAGGTTCAAGCCTTACACCATTACAGCTGATATGGATCCCGCTGATATCGGATACCAGAGCAAAATCCTCTGCTCCCTCACCGGCAATTAAAATAAGTTCATAGGATATGATCCTATACGTATTTTCCGGTTTATCCGGATTTTTTAAGCTTTCATCAAGGTACGCAGAGATTTGAATTGTATTTTCAGACTCATTCGCATTAACTACTTGCTTCTGTATGCTGGTCCGCCTAATACAAGGCGGATCAATGTAACACTTTCCATTTTTGATTTCCGTTTCCTTTTTATCATTATTCATGCTGTTTTCCTTCTTTCCGTGCACCGATGACGGAGCTTATTTTTATAAATCACGTACCTGTAACTTGATATAAAACAATAAACTTGTCTTAAAATGAAGGTTTGATGGGACTAAGGTATGCCGTACTGGATATGAAAAGAGTATTGGTATCTCGGCAATGTCGGATTATAAGGCACTTGGAATGAAACACTCTTATAATTAAACTGATTCGTACATTATAAAGAAGCATATCCTGTTATTCATCCTGCTTTTTTTCTTCATTAACACGATCCTGTTCACGAAGCAATAGCCAGCCTTCTTTAATAACAATGTCCTCATTCGATACTGCATGGAGCTGCAGCGTGTGCAATTCTTTTGTTATACATTTTTTTCCAGGTGCTTCATAGTCCATGTAATACCATTGCTTCTCCAATGCCTTAGGCTGAATTAGCTGTATTTCTTTTTCGGATGTAAGATATGGACCGTAAAACAGCGAAAGATAAATATGGCGCAAAGCCTCATCTGTCAGGCTAACCGGTAGTTGCTCTTCTTTCACAGGCAGAATCCCACTGTTTATTGTCAATTTCCCATAAGGACTCATGAGAATAGATACATGCACAGGCTGTGAATTTCGATCCATGGAAAGCGGGATTTGATTTTGATTACTTATATATCCGTCCTTTTCTTTAAACTTTCTGTTACTATCTTTATCAAATGCATGTGATAAATGGAGCTGCTGATAATTGAGTAAACCATCCTCATGTAAATAGTAGCCAATCACACCATCACCTTGTTTTTCAACATCACCTAGGCAAATGGGAAATATAGAATGCTGAATACTACTAAACCTTCTGCCATTCTCTTCGTTGTATCGGAAAGAACCCAGTAGTTCATAAGACAATGTAATGCCGCAAAGAGCAAGAGGATGTCCCAGATAAGCAAAAATATCACTGTTTCTCTGCATTCCGCTGCTATGAATATTCCACATACTGTCATTAATTACCTCCAGCACATGATTTAAGACGTATATATTCTCATTGCATGCTGCCAGTAAATCCAGAATAAATTGCCGCAGATGCACATTGGCATCTTCCAGCAGCTCTTCAAACTCTCTTGTCTCTCCTGGGGGATTAGCAAATACAGCTTTCATTTCCGTCTGATTGTTCCCCCTGTATATCAGCTGTATACTCCCTAACATCTGTCCGTTACTACGGTAAACGTGAATACAGGATTCATTCATATTTGCCCATATCCATCCAAAGATACAGCTCTTCTCATCCTGTCCGCATTGCATTTCATCCCAGGTAAACTGAATACGCAGCGGCTGCAAGATACGTGGTTTAAGAAACGCGTTATTGATTTGTGAATGATTCCTATCCTGGAAAGATATTGGAAGAATGACATCACCAATCGTATAATCAATAGCTCTACCAAAGCAATCAATGATGCGCAGATTGCAAAGCTCCAGCTTACCTGCACGTACTGGAAAGAGAGGTACTTCTTTCTTATAACGCTGTGCTAGGTCTTCTTCACCAAGGAGTGCTGTTACAAGATCATCAAGCTTTGAATCCCCTTTTTGCCATGGCATGACAAGCAGGCTGCGATCCTCTTTCAACATAAAATCATATAAACCTCCAAGAGATTGTGAAAGTATCCGCATCTGTTTAATTTTCATCTTCACTTCCGGATATGCGCTTTCTGTAAACTGATCAAATCGTTCAGCCAGCACATCGCTTTCATGAGATGATAGAATCGTACGTCCTGTATATACAAAGGGATCTTTCATATTAAAATCATTTTTTGGCATATAATCTTTTCCATCAAAATTCCAATTGCTCGCTTGGTATTCATCGGACCGATACTGTGGATCCGGATGAAATCTTACCTGCCATTCCATAAACAACGGATTCCATGGAGGAGTCCAAGAATTGATACACAATGGATTCGGTCTAATACCTTCAGCTACTGCATTTTTTTCCAGTTCTTTCTGATAGATTGACAGAATATTGGCAATACGCTCATATTTATAATGTAAGCCATACTTTTGTGCTTCTTTTTTGATAAGATAATATATCCCCATTTTACAAAGCATGAGAGCTTCCGAAATCAAAACCTGAACGATTTCGGGCAATTCCACAGTATCGACAGTTTTGAATATGTTCTGATATAGATGGGAATCTAGTTCGAAAATACCAGAAGGAAAATCCTGTGTATACAATTTAATATGGGAAACTGCTTCGCTTCCTTTTCTATTCACCACATCCAGTTCTTTGTAGGCTTCAATCTTTCGGTAGATGCTTTTTTGATCACTGCCTTCGATAAGCAAAACCGGCTCCTTTGGTAAGTAATAACGCTGTCCGGGAATTTTTGTAAGTTGCTGATCCTGCTTCAGAGAACCTTCTATTTGTTCTTGCAGGTGCTTTTGCTTTCCTTTCAGATTTTCTTCTGTCTTGTATTTTTCTTGCAGTGAAGAAGCAAGATGCATTATGTTTGAAATTCCTTCTGTTCTATTCGTTTTACCCGTTTTTATATCATACCATAGATAATATACTGCTTGCTGCAGCTCTTTTATTTCCTGACGCAGAAGGAATGCCTGCTTTGATACCATATTCAGCTGCTTGCATCGCTGCTCTGTATCTATATCATACATCTCTTTATCTTTCTGTATGACCCATTCTTCCGCACCGGCTTCAATCGCAAAGGTATGCTGATGAATTTTAGCTTCAGCATTTAATTTTCCGTCAAGTTCACTCCAATCATTTAGAGTGCCTTGCAGTAAACTTTGTAATAAAATTTCTAAACTTGGATCATTCTGTTTATATGCCAGCATAGCTGCCAGTGCCTCTTCCGATGAATTTGCTAAAGCGATGTTTGAAAGAGTGTCAATTCGTGGAACACCCGATTCATATTCAGTCTCATTCCCTGTCCATTGTAAATCTGTTACACAACCGTGAAGCATTACATGCAGAGATGTTTCCTGATTTTTTTCCCACCACCCGTAAACTACATACATAAGCTTTACAGGACTCATTGCTGTTGCTTCAGCCAGGTCCTCACAAGTATCACAAAAACCAAAGACATGCTGACATTCAGGATAGTATGCATTAAAATATGGCAGACCGCTGCTTACTGCAGTCATTCCCGGGTAATGTTCAATATCCGATGTTGTTTTCCCCTCATACTCATATTCACAGCCAAGATAACGATAAGGCTGTGCAGTATCGGTTACTTCTATCATAGAAGATTCATAGATTGATCCAGTCTTACGAATCACATCGCTTTCAACTATCCACGTTTTCTTTTTCATTTGCATTTTTTCATCATCTACATATGATAAGCGCGTAATCATCCAGCGATTTGGAACTACAGGATAGATCATCTCACCCTGCTCTTCTTTTTGAATTCCGTGAGTATATTGATCCGGCAAAATCCAATGCAGATGAATCCCTGGTTCCATACTGCCTACGCCGGCAAAGTATCCCGATTCCAGCTTTTCTCCTGCCGGATTCTTTATAAGGGAGCGATAATTCAGTTTTACCTTCGCATTTCGCTCATTACTCTTTGGCCACCCCATTATACATGCATCAACAAACATCGGCTCTAGGGTGATTTGCGAAAGGTCTTTAGGCTCTATCATATGTCATCTACCAGGAATACTCCTGTATGCGCATTCTGTATCATCTCCAAAGCAAATTCTGTCGCAGTTATGTCATGATGCAGGGATTCTTTCATAGCGACTGCTGTTTGCTTAACATCAATAATTCTATCTGCAGTATCTTTTAACGGAATTGTAATCTGATTCCCGTTTAATACTCCATCATCAATATTTCTCATTGTTTTTTTCAATGTTCTGTCTTTTTCACATATAAACCCATAATGCAGACCCTCCGGCGGCTGTCCGATATCCAGCCTTTTTAAAATACCGCGGAAAATTCCTATCATCATACATGTTCCAAGTTTCTCGATACGGAGCACGGGGAGTTCTTTTTTACCAGCAGTGTCTGAGTATGCCTGAAACTCTAAGCCGCGGAAATCTTCAACCAGTTCAGAATAAAGAAGAAATCCTGAGCAAGGTTCTACACTTTGAAACGCATTTCTTTCGATCGCTGTATTACGCAATTCCTGACGAACTGTCTGCTGCTCACACAAAGCTGTTTCATATTGTTCTATCAACATATAGGTGTCGTGTGTATAATCAATAGCTGCATTTCTTCCAGGACTGCAGATACCGTCCAGATAAGCCATTACCCAGTTGTGATCGATCTGGAAAAAGCGCAATTCTTCTTTCTGTATCAGATTGCTGTCAGGATTGAGATAGGAATAAGGGACATGATAGAGCAGACTGGCTTCTTTCAGCAGCTGCATCAGTACTTCCGGGAAATCATCTTTATTCATTCCCTCAAAATATTTTTCATCCTTCATACGTAATCTCCATTAAGCGGTTGAGTTCTTCCACACTTCGCAAGCAACATTCCTGCAAAGTCTGTTTAACTTTTTCTGCTGAGCATTCATTAAGTGAATCCTCTTTTCCTTTCCCTAAAATATCATTGTATTGATGATATAAAGCTGCGGTTCGTGAGTTCTGCAATCGCCATTCCAGCAGTATTTTACATAACGATAGATTCTGCATTGTCACCATTCTCCCCAGACGCCATGCACAGGCATAGCTTACATCGAGCATTCCTGTTACAGGATCATAGTAATAGTACTCATCGGCATAGATATGGTAATGCGGTGCACTATGTTTTTTCTGAATAGGTATTAACGGTCCTCGGTACCAGGATACTGTTTTTGAGCCATCTCTTAAATTGTGGTTTCGCGGTATGTATCCTTTTTTTAAGACCTGGATCAATTCGTTATCCTGAACGCTTTGATCAGGAGAATGTACCATGATATCAGGTTTTATATTCTTAATGATTCCAAGAAAATCATAGGGATGTGGAGATGCTGAGAAATGCCATTTCGTATATGTGATAACACGTACATAAGCATAGGGAGCAAAGGTATCCTTTGTCCATTCACCGGTAAGGTATGGTATGTAATCAATCAGTGATACAAGATAAACCTGATGATTTACTGTTTCTTCCATATTTTTTGCACTCTTTGGAAAGCGATTTGCGGTCAGACAGGAAAAACGTCCCTCTTTCACCTGCGGATCACTTTCTTTTTGCTTCAGTTCAACCTCTCTGACATGTGTCAAATATTGCAGTTCCTGTATATCCGGGCATAGTTTCAGGAAGAGCTCTGTCGGAATATCAATAGCACTGCATGCATCATCCGGATTTTCTGTATCCAGCTCACTTAAATTAAAGCTATCCGGAAGAAATACAGTCTCATTGGTCGGGTCACGCAGATTTCTTATCGGCATCTGGTGTTCTTTTATGCCTTCATCCTGACAGAAAACAAACAGAGCCATCGTAGGAACCATTTCATCTTTTTGCCCGCTGTCAATACGGTATCTCCATGGCGCCTGCGGGTCATGAAGTACAATGTGCGGAAGAACTGTCCCATAATCACCCACGGAACCTTTTGGCGGATAACAGGAGTATACAAAGTCCTCTCCCATTGAAAACCGCTTCGCACTAATGATGAAGTCAACTTCTCTATCTCCTTCTATGACTTTATTTTCATGAAATAAATTTGTTGTTTCCTGTACTTCTACCTGGTAATAACCAGTTGGAATATCCGGATATTCCGATCTGATAAATCTTATATTTGCATCCATTTTAACACCTCCTAAATAATTTCTTTATCAGCACCGATACGATAGATCACCAAAGGACACAGCATAAGCTTTTGTAAATTGTCCGCAAAATTATCTATATCGATTTCACGTTCGCAACGAACATGATATGATGTCAGCTGTGACAGCCACTGCTCCCTGCGTATTGATTTCTTTAAGGTTTTTATAATTTCATTTACCGGCATGTTTTTATCTGTTTTCTCCGGTTCAACGATAACGTTCCATCGAGCATGAAGAGGGTTCAGATATTCTTCATTTTTTTGCAGCTGCATTAAAGAATACCAGCTGTCATTTCCCGGTAACACGCTCCCCTGATGAATGGTTGAATACAAGGTGATTCCCATATGTGCATCCTTGATCATTTCATCTCCCATTGCAGGCTGATTTGTACGCCATAATGCTCCAGGGATATGCTGTGTGAATAATTCCTGCTTTAAATTTACAGGGCAAGTTTGCAAACTGTTATGAACACTATTTACACGAACGACTTTAACTGCAAGTACTGTTTGAAGATTCTTTACTCCCATTGGCAGAATACCGTATGTGTTCTTATCCTGATAACATAATGTATCATTCAGAAAGATTTTTGCACAGGGCAAAGCAGATTCTACAGTTAGTTGAAAATCTGTAGCATTCAAATCATAGACCGGTACCTGTTGATGTTTCCCTGGGAAGAAGATTTTTCGTTCATTCATCTTTCCCCGTATTATTAAGAATCTGGTAAGGATTTCATGATGCATGGAAGAACCAGTTATACCCCCACTGTAATCAGGTAGAAATCCCTGTGCAAATTCTGTCCAGCTGAGACGATTTGGTAATTTTGTAGAGCTGTTGCCAAAATGGATTGAAAAAGATATAATATACCATTTTATTTTGACAAGACCTGCAAACTCAGGACCCCATAAGTGCAGATGAGCCCCTAGCTCCACTTTAAATGTTTTATGGATAAAGCAAAAATCGATACGGTAAGATGCGCCGACTGATACCCCGATTTCAATATCATAATGGAACGGTTTCCATTCAATCAGGAAATCCGCAACAGCATGACACCATGCTTTCAGTTTACCGTTCACATAATCTAAATCTAATTTTCCACCCGCCATGATGCAATTGGGTGTCAATGCGCAATATGCTTCTCCTTTCAGCGTCAGTCCTTTTGCGATATCCCAACTGATATTGATTCTCTCTACTGCAGGATAATGCGCAGGGCGATGATAGTTATGGTGATAACCTCCAATACTGATAACAAAATCACCGCTATGTTCTCCCTTGAACCAGGAGTAAAAAGCGAAACCACCCCGCAGATGGCAGTCTTTCGTAAACAGATACGCATCGTTCGTTAATGCACCCTCAATCTGCAAAATCCCGTCGTCCGGTGCAAACACTGCACGCAAAGCCAGGCATCCATAGACAATCGGATCTCTCGCCTTTGGTGGTAAGGTCAGTTCAGATAATCCCAATAGGGATATTTCTGTTCGTGCTCCAAATTCAACGCTTGCGACCAGTATGCTCTCCACCATACCAAATGACGTAAACTTTATTCCGGCAGTAATAAAGTCAACTCCATCCTGTGGTTCCACATAATCGCTCAGTTCAGAAAGCACAGCGGCAGGGTCGCTCTTGGGCTTCAGTGTTTTACTTTTTCCCATAGCTGCTGCTACAAACGGGAATTCCTCTACATGCTTTAGTGTTGGTAGATTCAGCTTTCTGTTCAGACCAAAGCCGGCAACCAGCCCGGTTATATAAAAACATGGCGGACCCCCAAAGGCATAATCCAGCATGAGATAGATGAATACAGAGGTTTTCTTATCTTCAGTAATACCATAAGATCCCAACGCCAGGAATGAGAACTTCTCATAACGTACTTCAACTTCTCCATTATATAATCTTCCAGGTTCTGCGATATAAAGTCCCCCAGAGATATACAGAGGCGGCTTTTGTACTGTAATGAGTAATCCTTTTAGTCCATATGTAAAGGAAAATCCTTTTGCAATATCAACTGCTATGTATAATTCAATAAAACTGAGTGTTATAATTGAAATGGTAAAGCTCGCATCAAGCAGAATCATAATTTGTGATTCTTTAAACTGTGCTGCAATTCTACTGAGATACACCGGACCGATTCTTTTTTTCAACTCCATCCATTTAATCGTGGATACTCCAGCGTCTTTTACAGGAGTGTTCTCAGTCTCATATACTGCCAATGCTTCCGAGGGCTCTGCCTGACTCAATTCACCAAATGTCTTGATAAAACCAGGCAGATTTACTGCCAGTTCATAGGCAAACTCTATTCCGTCTTTTTTTCCGTACGTTGCCTGAACATAAGATAATGTAAAACCTTCTGATGCTTGAAAATAATTTCCTACGAACGGCAATTCCATAAAATGAAACGTATACGTTGTGTTCATCCTGCAGCTATACATCTGTCTTGATAAATTGGCAGCTAATTGCAATCCTCTTCCATTTTTCATCATCATATTTAAGTATAAAATACGACCATCTGCCTGATAGATAATTTTTATGCTTTGTAAACGAATCTGCAAATCCAGAAATGCAGGAAGTGTTATAGAAAGGCCGGATATTAAGTCACTTAGGCAAAGCGTATGTTGGAGTTCATTGTTCCATTCTGCTCCCATACACATACCTTTTTCAGAGATACCAATGCTTGCTGTGAATGGTTCATGCATAATATGAAATTGTGTCTGAAATGCTATATTCGTTTTTTCTGCCATATTCTTTACCTTCTACTATGGAGCATATTCTCGATCCTTCATATTTCATATATAATTTTCTTATCGAGGTAATTATAAATGTAGTTTTAAAATTTTATATAAAACAATGTTCGTTATTACAATTCGACACCCTAACATTACAAATTTTAGATTTTCTGCATCTGCTATATTATATTTTTGGGAGCTAATACAAAAAGAGATAAGCCTTGTTTCAAACAGTGCTTTTAAATATATAAAATGAATTGTTCGATAAGCATAGTGCTTTCACTAGATTTATATACTTTCTCAGTCTTCTCCTACATGAAAGGTAGAGAAATTAGTAGCTGAAGCGGAAAAGGAATTGATAAAAAGCATGCAATTCGTTCAAAATTGATTTGCACGCTTCTTGTTACATAATATATACGTAAAAAGCTTTTATTTTGTTGGATCCCAGGCGATATGCAAAGCTGCTGCAATTTCCTCATAACGACAACTGCCAGCCTGATGAATTCCCGGCACCGCATTTCCACATCTGTGAAGAGAAATCAGTTTTCCATCACATAATACAGGCGAGCCGCTATCTCCAGGGTTTGAAATATAATCACACATGTATTGATTATGGATGGTAGTCCCTTGCCAAACAGAGGAGAAATGGAAGGATACAATTCTGCCGCTGGTATTACCGGTAATTCCTCCGTATCGGGTAACAGCTGCGTGAATAAACCGAAATCTGTCTACACCGGTAATATGTGTTCCCAGAGTGGTATAATTACTACTCGAGAATGCATTATTTTCCAGGACAAAGCCTGCATCAACATTTCCTCCATGAAGAGAACTTATGATAGAACCACATACTTGACCAGCATTATTACCAAATAAGACATTTTGATTTGCTGCAAATGCCGGGAGTGCATTATGAAAGACACTAATGAAGCCAGCATTCCCTGTAGCTAAATCCGTTGCCGGAACTCCACAGGATCCACTTGCTCCATTTACAGCAGTTGTAATTTGACATCCTGCAGCAACTGTAAATTCTTCTTGTATCCTTCCCTCTATAAACTTTACAAAAGGAGGAAGTGTCACAAGTTCTTTAATGGATTGCTTTGATAATTCTAGATTGCCGTCATAAGAAATCATAACAGCATTTTCTTTTTCACTTATCCAAAATCCATTAATTGATGTATGACTATCAATTTTTTCACACAACATTTCATAGAAAACATGTAATTCATTTAAAGAATATGGTACTTCAATAAAGGATGCTTTTCCAAATAAGCATGATAAAGCTTTTTTATCTGCATCCAGCAACATCTCATTCTTTTTAACATAGATTTCAAAGCTTCCATTTTCCTTTTCCAAATTTCCTGCATAAAAAGACGGATAGGATAAAGGCCCTCGGTGTTCTTCCATCCATTTAGCAACCTTATGTTCTAAGTCTATATAATCTCTTTGTTCTAACATATCATTTTCACCTTTCTTTATAAATTTATGTTTCTCTTTTTAAACACAGTTATTTCAGACAAGGTGTACATCATTGGAAAAATCCAGTAATCGCTATCTTCAATAATCTGCAAGACGCTCAGTATTTTTATGAAAACTACACATCCTTTTTATCACACGTGTATCCATGTGCTTATTAAATCTTAGCTAACACGCTTCCATTTCATACCATTTCCGTCTAAAATATCCGTTCCGTCTATAAAGCAGCATTTATCAGCGCTGATTGAGTTCGGCAAATGATACACACCGGTACTGTTATTTTGATCATATTTATGTGAGAATTTACCCTTTGCAATCTCAAAATGTGTGTGGTTCCCTGTTGCCTGTCCTGCCGTTCCTGCATTGCCGATTTGTGTTCCCTGCGAATACTTTGCGCCGATAAAAATACCGCTCAAATCATTATCATGAATAATCATGATCGTAGCATAGTCTAATGTTCCATCCGCAAAACGAACCTTTTTTTGTGATTGCCAGAAGACTGCATTTCCTAGAGCCGGTCCATCAACGCCTACACAAATTACATCAAATGGAGCATACACCGGACTGCAGCCGCCTTGATAACCTGCCAAATCCAACGCATTAACCCCTTGATGGGAATAGCTTCCGTTATTCCCTTGAGAGATGTTCAAGTGCTCAACAGGGAGTAAAACATTCTGTATACCCTCCTTCACACTTTTCTGTCCTTTTTTCATATTCATTATTACCTCCTTGTTTATATGAAATATCCTAACATATAGTTTTGGAAATATTATCTTCACCAGCTTTATCTGCGAATCGGACACCATGTAATACAACACCTGTAATATATGTTAATTATTTTCTGCTTTTTAATACATTTCACGCCCTTATGATTCTGCCGCTAAAATTAAAAGACCCTACATTCTGAATCTATCATGCCTAGTCAATCATGCAGTGATTTCAAATAATGCAGAATGTATTCTATTAAATGATATTGCTCGTACGGTATACTGCACTGATTTACTTAAATCGAGTGAAAAACAAATGATAAAAAGAGTAACTTGCTCATTTTGAACTGAGTTACTCTTTTTTATCCTGATATATTAAGGTGTAAAGTGTTACTACATATGCTAATGCTCTGTATTTGTTTTGATTTTCATCTTAATCACAACGTTTCCATTTCATTCCCTTTCCATCTATAACATCCGTCCCATCTATAAAACAGCATTTGTCAGCACTAATTGAGTTCGGTAAATGATACACACCGGTACTGCCATTTTGATCATATTTATGTGTAAATTTACCTTTTGCAATCTCAAAATGTGTGTGGTTCCCTGTTGCCCTTCCTGCTGTTCCGGCATTACCAATTTGTGTTCCCTGCGAAAATTTTGCACCGATATAAATACCAGTTAAATCATTGTCATGCATAAGCATAATCGTTGCATAGTCTAATGTTCCATCCGCAAAACGTACCTTTTTTTGTGATTGCCAGAAGACTGCATTTCCTAAATTCGGTTCATCAATACCTATACAGACAGCATCAAACGGTGCATACACCGGACTGCAGCCGCCTTGATAACCTGCCAAATCCAACGCATTGATACCTTGGTGTGAATAGCTTCCGTTGTTCCCTTGTGAGATATTCAAGTGCTCAACAGGGAATAAAATGTTCTGTATACCGTTCTTTACGCTTGTTTGACCTTTTTTCATGTTCTTATCCTTTCTAGATGAAACCATCCTTGCTTCTATTAATATCATAACATATAATTCTCTCAATCCATTACATAATAAAAATTGTGTAGGAAATCCTGTTTCTTATAAAAATAAGGTTGTTGCATGCTTTGCTGTATTCCTGATAGTTTAAGCTCTTTAAACGCTTTATCTATTTCCTGAAAAACTTACTGGAATTTCTTTTTTAATTCAATCAGTTCCTCACGCAGTTCTTTACTCAAGGGGAGTGCCTGTAATGTTGATTTTGACACAACCACCAGATTGTGATCACCAACGTAGAAGCCGTTCGCATAATAAGCGTGCTCATCCTTTATCACAAGGGAATTTAAAGATATTTCTTTCTTACCACACTGAAGCCTCTCAATTTTATAGTAATTCTGATCCTCCATGAAAATCATGTCCTGTTCAACAAGTTCATTTGCATGAGTCCAACCTTGCTTTGTATATACAGAATGATTTCCTGTTAATGAAAGAGTCTTTCCGTTTACTTGAAGTTCTACATAAGAATCTGTGCTTCCGATCAGATTATACAGTACTTCCCGCATCTGATTCTTTGTCTGTACATAATCTCCAGGTAATACTTCCGATATATTCACCTTCTTCATTTTCCCATTTCTTTTTATCGCCACAATTGTATCACTTTTTACACAATCATTCATAAGATATAAATATGGTATTTCATATTCATCACCACCTGTATAAGGTTTTGGAACTCTTACACTACGAAGCATAAGCTGTGATTTTAAAGTAGAAGTTTTATTTTTGTTAGCTAATATAAATTCAAAATCTGCATTTATCAAAAACTCTGATTTATTTATAGCGAATTCCGCAATTGTATACCCCCAGTCCAAAGCAATCAATAGCACAAATTCATTGTCTTTTACTTCACCATAAACAGGATACTTTTCTTTTTCTTTATTGCTCATCGTATTCCAGGTAGCTCCTGTTACAAGACGTATCTGATCTCCGTTATATTTTATAGCACCCTGTGACCGGTTTGTAGCTTCCACTCTTTTGAGTGTAAAAGAATCAACTGTACTCCAGTCTGATTTGAGTTTTAAAACCATGGCAATTGGAATCATCAGTCTTCCATTCCTAAAATTATAATCATATTGATTTCCCCCCGGAGCGCCATAAACAATAACGATTTCATCTCCATAGGACAGACTTTTACAAGGATGGAAGAGCCTTATATCAAAACCACATATAGAATTAGTCAATTGATAAGAAGACGATTTTACTGACATCATCGTTTTTGTAGCCCCTAAATTATGCTGCTGTATTTCTTTTGATGTATTATGTATCTGCAGATATGTAAGTTTTCCTGTAAGTCTACATGCATCCTGGCTGGAGATTTTAAATGTTTCCTTAATTTGCATAGATATTTCCCCAATTGGGGCATATTTCTTTGTCCATTGCTTCCCTGCTTCATTTTCGATTAATACGTTAACCGCCAATAATCTATTATTTTCTATAACATTCAAAATCCCGGTGACAGTAAGACATTCTTCATCTTCATTATACACCAGATGCAAGGATTCTTCATTAGACCAAACAGAATCATCCTCTGGTTTTTCTTTTATACAGGATGCAATAACAGGAAATTCCTCATTAAATAAATCAACATTTCCGAATAGATTCACTAGATTTTCTTTTGTTTCTAATTTCATGTTTTTTACCTTTCCTTTTCTGTTTAACACAGTAAAACTCGGGATCTTATATGTTCTGTAGAAGTATGTAACCATACAAGACTGTATTCCAACTTACATAGTCAATCAACGTTTGCCTGTCTTATATAATATATCCTTATGTTTGTCTCAATATCTCCTTTTTCTAACATGGTTTTCATCTGTTGTAACTGTGTATACAACTTTCACTCAAATCTCTTTTTACAAACAAGGCCTACGTTTGCTGGTATCAAACTACTACATTCAAATAAGAGAACCTTTATATGAATCATATCATGAAAAGTATTTTTATTAAGATATTTGGGACAAACGGTATGAATTTGGGATATTCTGTATTATGCATGCTGTCATAACCATCGATTAATGATTTGCGTCGAAATAGAAAAACACTAGTATTGATCGCCTTTTCTGATTATTTTCATATTAAATTCTCACCACATCGTTATACCGCCTCTCGTATGTATCTTTTCATTTGTTACTCTTTTTTTAGCTGATTAACCTTATTTTATAGCTTATCCATTCAACTCACAAATGAAAACAAGTCTCAAAAAGTACTTATTTCGTTTTTCGGTATTTCTACCAAAAACAGTTGATTCTACTTGCTGTATGCTTGTTTTATATCTTTTTTTATTTTTACTATCAGAAATACGCACATAAAAGCCTGCATCTATGTACAGCAACATACAGATACAGGCTTTATAAATCACTATCGAACAACAACTGCTTTTTTCATAGAATTATAGACAATTTCAAACTGTCCCTTGTTAATCCACAAAACTCCGAAGTATGGATCATTGATTTTATATTTTCCTGTTCTGCCGTTATAGCCTACCAGGGTTACTACATGTAAATTTTTTGGAATTGAACCATAGGAATACTTTTTCCATTGTGGTGTATTAAACATTGCCGTCACATATACGACGACCGGTCTGTTGCGGTTGATTTCATATTTCAATTTGCTGATTGAAGCACCACTGATATCCTCAACCTTACCAAATTTTTTCCCATATGCTGCCAGCGCAGGGGTGTCAATCCAATGTACCTGATTCGTAGGATTATTGGAGAACATGGAATAAATAAATCCTTCTCTTGGGTTATTTTTTGAGGTTGGCATCCCGTTTAGAAAATCTCTGTAGCCCATATTCGTATAGCCTTTTGCTTTCAGTGCCATAAGCAGGGATGCTCCCTCACAGCCCTGAACAGCTCCTCCCTGCACCTGATTGATGTATGGAGTTGATACGGTCATCGTATCTGCTGATTTTCCATATTTGGATGCGGAATAGCCGCTGGTTTTATATTTGTATTTATTTGTGCTCGCTGCCTTGACATGGTAGTAATAACGTCTGCCTGCTATATATTTATGCGTGTAGGTTGTTCCCTTTACAGTAGCAACCTTAGTCTTTTTTCCTTTTTTTGTACTACTGCGGTACAAATAATATTTATTTGCACCGGACACCTTTTTCCATGATATTTTTAGGCTTGCTCTGGAAGCCTTTTTCACTGAAGTTATTTGAGGCTTTTTCAACGTAATTGCATTCTTTACTGTTATCTTCTGTTTTGCTGACTTACCATTGATTTTTACAGTGATGTAAGCAGTACCTTTTTTTACTGCAGTAATCTGTCCCTTGCTATTTACCTTTGCCACTGATTTTTTACTGCTTGACCATTTTGCTGTCCCTCGCTTTGGTTCATAGGTGATTGCAGGCTTATAGGTTTCCCCTTTATATAATGTTTTTGTCTTGGAAGAAAATTTCACAATAGGTTGCTTTACGATAATTTTTGCTTTTTCCACTTTACCGTTTACCTTTACACGAACCATTGTCTGTCCAGCAAAAACCGGTGTAAGAGTACCGTTCTGACTGACCCTTACAATCTTGGAATTATCGCTTGACCATATCGGTGTTCCTGATGGTTTATAATTTACATTTAATCTATCCTTATAACCTACATATAGTGTTACGGATGATTTATCCAGAGATACTTGAATAGCCATCACCGTTATCTGAATGACTGCTGTTTTTCCATTTAATTTAGCACGGATGCAGGCAGTCCCAGGGGCTTTTGCCACGACAAGACCGGATGCATCAACACTGGCAATTGCAGGCTTATCACTCTTCCATGTTATTGTACCAGCAGGTTCTCCAGATGCATGTAATCGAAGCCTATTCTCTTCATATAGCGTTGCTTTTTTTCTATCTACACATATCGTTTTATCCTTGACTGTAATGGAACACTTTACCGTTTTCCCGTTTGCAGACGCATAAATGATTGCGGTTCCGGCTGCACGGGCTGTCACTATACCTTTATTTACTGTAGCTACTGCAGGATTGTTTGACGACCATTTTACAGCTGCCTCAGGTTTCAGGCTTGCTTGCAGAGTTCTGGTCTCTCCTGTATATATACTGCCTATATTCGTTGTATTTAACGTTAGGATTACATCTTGAATATTCACATGACAGGTTAAAGCTTGTCCGCTGTCAAGAACAGCTTTGATATCTGTTGTGCCACTCTTTAGAGGATGGACCGTACCATCTGCATCAACCATGGCGATATCTGTATTTTCAGATATCCATTGCAGTGATCCCGTAAAACCCTTAACCTGTAGCTTCTGCGGTATCCCTATGTACATCTGTGCATTCGGCATCAGTGAAGGCTGCTCTGTTTGTTCGTTTTCATTACCAGCTCCTGCTTCCGCATAAGCAGGAACTATGCTCATAATTGAAATACTTAATGTCAGTATAGCTATGAACAAAATTTTCATGTTTCTCATACATTTTCTCCCATCTAACTATGTTTACATTATCATTATATACCTAAACAGAGGAAAAACAAGCTTATCTATAGCATTCCATCACGTTTATATCACACAAAATTCATAAAGGAATATATATGGAAAATGCGGAGTTCTTTCTTAGTTAGTCTGCAATTTTTATGAAAAAGAGTATTCAAAACTATTATATCCATTAATAGAAATTGAATCCTCTTTTTCTGGTTATACCTATAAGCGAGTAAAAACAAAAAAAGACAGTGTATGTTCAATTTCTAACTAAAGTGTACCCTCTGTCAAGGACAAAGATAAAAAAACCAGTGTAAAATAAAAAAGGGATATATTATCTTTGAATCATGGAGGTGCATGTATATGAACATGAACAGTTATGAATTAAAGTCTATAGGCAATGTAGAAGTAAAAGAGTTTATGCTATCAAGTAATGGATATAATCTTATTGGATTTCTTGGTAAAGGTACTCATTATAATTGGCTATCATTACCACAATTAGGTATCAGTTTGGAGCTTTCGGATTTCAGCGATGATTTTTGGAATACTGAGCAATTAGCTCAATCCATCGATGATCCTGTTTTGATTGATCTACTTAGTTGTGTACTTCATGATCTTGAACACTTGTTTGGTAAATCTAAGCAGGACTGCTTTGATGGAAAGAACTTCATCACCGCAAGAGAATATACTTTCTGGCTTGAATGCGAATGTGAAAGTCGTTCAAGGCAGTTGCTTCGATTTGAAAATGACCTATTCTCTTCAAAAATGTCACAAAAAGATCTTGATGAGGATCGTTTAAATTATTATGTTTATTCAAGAGAACAATATGGCACAGATGCTTTTTAGTCTTCTGTGCCTTTTCTGTCCAACGGATAATTTCCTGTAATACTATACTGATAATACTCGTCTGGGGATAGCTTCGCAAGATCCCACTGATATCGTTCCGTATTGTAATAATCCATATAATCGTCTATGCCTGCTTTAACCTCACTGATAGAATTACAGTCCTTGATGTTTATTTCGTCTTTCATATGTCCAAAGAAGCTTTCTTGCGGAGCATTATCCCAGCAGTTTCCCTTTCTTACATGGATTGCCTTAGACTTTTATCTTTTAATAATTGCCGATAAGGTATACTTGTATAATGACATCCCTGATCGCTGTGAATATAAACCTCCGTCTCAATCCTGCTGATTTCTTCCCCATGTCTCTCTATCAGCTGATTCACAGTTTCAAGCACGAAATCCACTTCTAGAGATTCACTTACCGCATAGGATAATATTTGTTTCGTATATGCGTCTTTCATCGCTGAAAGATACGCTTTTAGACCTTTTCCATAAAATAAATATGTGATGTCGGTAAGAATCACTTTTCTCGGTTCCTGACGAAAATCACGATCCACCATATTTTTCGCAATACTGTCTGTTTTGATTGCCTTTGCCATCCTCCTGTATGGATTTGCCTTACGGATCGGACACTTGAGATTGTATTTTTTCATCAATCTACGTATCTTCTTTTTGTTTATAACGATTCCTTCGTGAAATAAACGCATATAAATAGACCTTGCACCCTTGTCATATCCCCTATGTTTATAAGCATTCAGAATTAGATCAAAGTCTGCTTGATCCCGTTTATCACGTTCATCAATTTTTGAATTGTCTTTTTTCATCCAGTTATAATATCCTGACCTCGATACACCAGATATTTCACACAGCCAGCTGATATTCAGTAGATTGTTATCTCGTTCTGTCATTTCTTGGATGATTTTGTATTTTTCTCTTGCTGTATTTGTTTCCATGCCGCCGTCTTGTCGATGAAATTGATTTTTTTTAATGCTTCTATCTGTTGCCGTTGATATTCAACCTGATGCTTCAAATAAGCTATCTCTTCATCGTTTGTCCTTTCCTTACGACGGGGTCTCCCTGACATTTCTTCGCGTGTATCCTTAAATCCTTTTGATCTGGATGCCTGCGCTTTTACTCGCTTTGATATATTATAAATCCTTGATTCTCCTAAAACATAGGGATCAAATCCCATTTCCAATAAAATTTTTGATGGAAATGGATTTTCTTGATGCGTATGTAAAAATCTTCACGAAACGCTTCTGTATATGTTATTGCTTTTTCACTGACATGTTTTACATACGGATTTTTTTTAATCGTTCAATTTGTTCTTTTGTAAAATGATTCTTTCCCATCATCTCAACTCCTTTCATTTAGTATATCAAAAAAGACCCCGTAAAACGAGATACCAGATTGACCTTTGTTAGTCTTTTTGGATATCTAAATTATCGTGGGGAGAAAAGGTGCCTCTAAATTATCATGGGGTTTATAGATTGGTTGTCTCTAAATTATCGTGGGGTTTTACTTTTTGTTCATTTTTAATAAAAAACCTTTCGTTGTAGAATATTGTTGTCAGGCATTATTCTAACGAAAGG
>ENA-OWPN01000323-OWPN01000323.1-human-gut-metagenome-genome-assembly--contig:-NODE-323-length-76455-cov-4.822880_pt1 | contig 76455 bp, 71 predicted proteins | sample MGYA00248266_ERZ651850 | MGnify/ENA primary metagenome ERZ651850 (study PRJEB26924, sample SAMEA4378296) | human gut metagenome | biome: human gut; feature: human-associated habitat; material: faeces... | reverse complement strand
GGAGATTTTAAACGATGGCAAAAAAAGCAGTTGCAACATTTAAGAAAGGTGACGGCCGTACTTATTCAAAAGTAATTAAAATGGTTAAGTCTCCGAAAACTGGTGCTTACATCTTCCAGGAAGAAATGATTCCTAACGAAGCAGTAAAAGATTATTTTGCGAAATAATCTTTCGGGATAAGAAATATAGAAAAGAGGTCTTTCGTCATGGAGGACCTCTTTTTTTGTTTTCATATTTGGTATGTTACTTTTGGTTACTTTTCTATCAAGAGAAAAGTAACGGAGATTATAATGGATAGAATCAAATATTTTTTTACTTTTGTATGGGCGTTGACGACGCGTCACTAAATAATGTACAATAATAAAATTAATAATATAAACAATTAAGAACCATGAGATTTGATGTATCCAGCACTGCGCTGTTATCACGTTTGCAGTCTATCAGCAAAGTTATTGCGTCTAAGAATTCTTTACCGATCCTCGACAGCTTCCTGTTCGACCTTGATGGTAATAAACTGACTATAACAGCTTCGGATGCTGAAACACGTCTGGTTACTTCTGTTGAGGTGATGAATGCAAAAGGAACCGGACTTTTCGCCGTTTCTGCCAAGATTCTGCTCGATCCTTTGAAGGAGCTGCCTGAACAACCGCTTACTTTTGATATTAACGACGAGAACCTGGAGATCTTTATCCATTTCCAGAACGGTAAATACAATTTCATCGGCCAGAAAGGAGATACTTACCCGCAACAAAAGCCGTTGAATGATAATGCTATCGCTATCATCGTCAATTCACAGATGTTATTGAACGGCATTAGTCGCTCGCTTTTTGCTACAGCCGACGATGAGCTTCGCCCGGTGATGAACGGAGTCTATTTCGATATCCATACCGATGATCTGACTTTTGTCGCATCAGACGGACACAAACTGGTTCGCTTGCGTAATCTGTCAGTGAAATCACCCGAAAGAGCTTCTTTTATTTTGCCGAAAAAGCCGGCTAACTTATTGAAGAATCTGCTGGGTAAGGAAACGGAGATGGTGAATATCAAATTCGATGACAACAATGCTTATGTAAGCTGTGTAAACTTCGAAATGGTTTGCCGCCTGATCGAAGGTCGTTATCCGAATTACAACAGTGTGATTCCGCAGGACAATCCGTTCAAGGTAACAATCGACCGTGTATCTTTCCTGAACGCCTTGAAGCGTGTATCCGTGTTCTCTAATCCGGCAAGCAGCCTGGTTAAGCTGCAGTTGAAGGAAAGCGAAATGGTCGTTTCCGCACAGGATATAGATTTTTCTACTTCCGCTGAAGAAAAGATCGTTTGCCAGTTTGACGGAACGGAACTGAATATCGGTTTCAAGGCAACCTATCTGATTGAAATATTAAGTAACATCAATTCGGAAGAAGTAATTCTTGAATTGGCAGATCCCTCACGTGCCGGCCTGATCGTTCCTGCTGAAAATGAAGAGAACGAAGACCAGCTGATGCTGCTTATGCCAATGATGTTGAATGACTAATAAATAAAAAATGCAATTAAACCTGAGAAACCCGTTAGTCTTCTTCGACCTGGAGACTACGGGTATAAATATCGTCAAAGACCGTATCGTTGAAATCTCTTTTGTGAAGGTTCACCCTAACGGCAAAGAAGAGTGTAAAACGAGACGTATCAACCCGGAAATGCCCATTCCACCGGAATCGACAGCGATCCACGGTATTACGGATGAAGACGTAAAAGATTGCCCTACCTTTAAAGAAATTGCAAAATCACTGGCTGCGCAGATTGAAGGCTGTGATTTGGCAGGATATAATTCCAACCGTTTCGATATTCCTTTGCTGGCTGAAGAATTTCTTCGTGCGGGAGTGGATATCGACCTGAATAAGCGTAAGTTTATCGATGTGCAGACTATTTTCCATAAGATGGAACAACGTACGCTTTCTGCCGCTTATAAGTTTTATTGCGATAAGAGCCTGGAAAATGCTCATACTGCAGAAGCCGATACAATGGCGACTTATGAGATTCTGAAAGCACAGCTCGACCGTTATCCGGATGATTTGCAGAACGATATGGAATTTCTTTCCAAATATTCCAGCTTCACCAATAATGTGGATTTTGCAGGCCGTATGGTTTACAATGAAGATGGTAAAGAAGTCATCAATTTCGGTAAATACAAAGGCAAGCTGGTGGAAGAGGTGTTGAAGAACGACCCGGGTTATTATTCTTGGATCATGAATGGCGATTTCCCGTTGAATACGAAGAAAGTGCTTACCGAAATCAAATTGAGAGGTTTTAATTCGAAATAACAGCAATGAACAACTTTGAGTTTGCCAATCCTGTAAAAGTAGTATTCGGGAAAGGTACGATTGCACGTTTATCCGCCCTGATTCCTGCCGGAAGCAAGGTACTGATGGTTTATGGAGGCGGAAGTATTAAGAAAAACGGTATCTACGACCAGGTAACAAATGCGTTGGTAGGTTTTGAAGTAACCGAATTTCCGGGTATCGAAGCCAATCCGCATTATGAAACCTGCATGAAAGCGGTAGAGATTGTAAAAGAAAAGAAAATTGATTTCCTGCTGGCAGTAGGAGGTGGCTCCGTTATCGACGCTACTAAATTTATTGCAGCAGCCTATTATTACGAAGGCGAACCCTGGGATATTCTTTCCAAAGGGGGCGTTATCAAAAAAGCATTGCCCCTGGGCGTTGTATTGACGTTGTCGGCAACCGGTTCCGAAATGAATGAACGTTCTGTCATTTCGCGTGCGGAAACCCGTGAGAAACTGAATTTCGCAAGCTCGCTGGTATTCCCGCAGTTTGCCGTACTCGATCCGGAAGTGACTTATTCATTACCGGCAAGACAAGTCGCCAACGGCGTTGTCGATTCCTTTATCCATGTTGTAGAACAATATCTTACCTATCCGGTGAATGCCAAAGTGCAGGATGCCTTTTCCGAAGGTCTGATGAAAGTGATCTATGACGAGGGTATCAGGGTTTTGGATCATCCGCAGGATTATGATATTCGTGCCAACCTGATGTGGGCAGCCACCAATGCGCTGAATGTATGGATCGGACAAGGCGTTCCGCAGGATTGGTCGTCTCACCGTATGGGATATGCGTTGACAGCCCAGTTCGGTCTGGATCATGCACAGACGCTGGCTATCCTTTTGCCGGGTGTAATGACCTATATGTTCAAGGAAAAGCAAGTCAAACTAGCCCGTATGGGTGAAGTTGTCTTCGGTATCACTGAAGGAACGGAAGAAGAACGTGCCCGTAAAACGATTACGGCCTGCGAAGACTTTTTCCGTCGTATGGGACTGAAAACCCGTTTAAGCGAATGCGGCATCAAAGAAAGCGATTTGGATGCACTTGCAGCTCCGGTAGACAAGCAGGGCTGGCATTTGGGTGAACATCATAATATTGACAGTAAGGTAACACGCGACATCCTGATGTTGCGCTTATAAGAAAAAGATACATCCGGGAGGAAAATAAATTTCATTCGGAAGAAAATCAGATTTCATCCGAATGAAACTAAAACCCCTTTCGGATGAGTGTTTATTTGAATAACAACAATGATGCTGAAAGGTAAACATATCATACTGGGAATTACAGGAAGTATAGCGGCTTATAAGGCGGCTTACATCATCCGTACATTGGTAAAAAAAGGAGCTGAAGTGCAAGTTGTGATCACTCCGGCAGGAAAAGAGTTCATTACACCGATAACGCTTTCTGCTTTAAGTAGTAAGCCGGTTATCAGCGAGTTCTTCTCTAATCGTGACGGCTCATGGAACAGTCATGTCGATCTTGGATTATGGGCGGATGCCATGCTGGTTGCTCCGGCAACAGCTTCGACAATCGGTAAGATGGCGAACGGTATCGCAGATAATATGCTGATTACGACTTATCTGTCATGTAAAGCTCCGGTGTTTGTGGCTCCGGCAATGGACCTGGATATGTTTGCCCATCCTTCTACACAGCAGAATCTGGAACGTCTCCGTTCTTTCGGAAACCATATTATCGAACCTGCCGAAGGCGAGTTGGCAAGCCATCTCGTAGGCAAGGGCAGAATGGAAGAACCGGACAAGATCATTGCCGTTTTGGAAGAGTTTTTTGCTTCCCGAACCGTTCTTGAAAAAAAAAAGATTGTAATAACAGCCGGTCCGACGTACGAAAAGATTGATCCCGTACGTTTTATAGGTAACTATTCTTCCGGGAAGATGGGATTTGCACTGGCGGAGGCTTGTGCACAGCAAGGGGCGGAGGTCACATTGATTGCCGGTCCGGTATCGCTGGCAACCGTGCATCCGAATATACATCGGGTGGATGTGGAGTCCGCCGAAGAGATGTACGAGGCGGCTATGGCAGCCTTTCCGGATGCGGATGCCGGTATTTTATGTGCGGCAGTAGCCGATTACCGTCCGGAGACGCAAGCGGATGAAAAGATCAAACGCGAAAGCAAGGGCGAAATGACGCTGCACCTGGTTCCGAATAAGGATATCGCTGCTTCTTTAGGAGCTATCAAGCGGGAAGGGCAGGTATTGGTCGGCTTTGCATTGGAAACGAACAATGAAGCGACGAATGCCGAAAGCAAGTTGAAGCGGAAAAACCTCGATTTCATCGTGTTGAATTCGCTTCGTGATGCAGGTGCCGGTTTCCGTTGCGATACCAATAAAATATCCATTATCGACCGTCAGGGAGAATCGGTCAGTTATCCGTTGAAGTCCAAACAAGGGGCAGCTGCTGATATCGTAAACAAGTTGGCAACATTATTGAAATGAAAATGATTAAAAGACTGTTATTCCTGTTCCTGTTGGGAACAATTCCTTTTATCGGTAAGGCGCAAGATCGGGCAAATGAGTTTAACGCCCAGGTGAAGATCAATAGTGATAAGATCCAGGGAACTAACAAGCAGGTGTTTACTACGCTGCAGAACGCTTTGATCGAGTTTATCAATAACCGGAAATGGACGGATGCGACCTTTGGTATCAACGAACGGATTGACTGTACTTTTAATATCATTATCAATGAGATGCCTTCCGATAATAGTTTCAAGGCGGAATTACAGGTACAGGCTAGTCGCCCGGTCTATAATTCGAGTTATATAACTACTCTGTTGAACTTCCGCGACACACAGCTCGATTTCGATTATACGGAGTTCGAGCCGTTGGAATATACGGAAAATTCTTTGAATAATAATCTTACGGCTACGATCATATTTTATTTGTACACCATCCTGGGACTTGATTTCGACAGCTTTTCCCCGAAAGGTGGAAGTGCTTTCTTCCAACAGGCACAACAGGTCGTTACACTGGCGCAGGCACAAATGTCATGGAACGGGTGGAAAGCCTTCGACAGCGACCGTAACCGCCATGCAATAGCAACCGCGCTGACCGAAAATTCCTCAGAGGGTTATCGTGACATGTGGTATAATTATCACCGGAAAGGACTCGATGAAATGGCTGCAAATGTCGATCGCGGGCGTACTACGATCCTTTCTTTATTGCCTGCCCTGGAAGAATTGAAGAAAACACGGCCCAACTCTGTCTTGTTACAGATGTTTGCCGATTCCAAACTGGACGAAGTCGTTGCCATTTATTCCAAGGCGACCACGACTGAAAAGCAGGAAGGATATAAAATGCTGTCCAATCTGTATCCGGCAATGACTACGCGTCTGGAGCCGCTCAAAAAGTAAAAAAGTATTATGCTGAAATCTTTATTTATACAGAATTTTGTCTTAATCGACAGCCTGGATATTCAGTTCGATAACGGCTTTTCGGTCATCACCGGTGAAACGGGAGCCGGGAAGTCTATTATTTTAGGGGCCCTCTCGTTGGTGCTCGGGCAACGGGCAGACGGGAAGAGCATTAAGAACGGCTCGGATAAATGCGTGATGGAAGCTACTTTCGATGTCTCCAAATATCAGCTGGAAGAGTTTTTCCATGTGAACGACCTGGAGTATGATCCGGATATTTGTATCCTTCGCCGGGAATTGTTCGCTTCCGGTAAGTCGCGTGCTTTTGTCAACGACTCACCGGTTCCTCTTACCGTAATGAAGGAGCTTGGAAGCCGTCTGATCGATATCCATTCGCAACATCAGAATCTGCTGCTGGGAGATAACCGTTTCCAGCTGAAAGTGATCGATGTAATGGCTGAAAACGAAATACTTCTGATCCTGTACCGCAAGGAATACCGGCGTTATCAATCCCTGAAGCGGGAGTTGAAAGAGCTGGAAGAAAAGGCTGGTCAGAACCGGCAGGAAGAGGATTATATCCGTTTCCAACTGGAGCAACTGGCAGAGGCCCGTTTGGTAGCAGGCGAGCAGGAAGAATTGGAGCAGGAGTTGGAAACCTTGTCCCATGCCGAAGATATCAAGAGTTCTTTATATAAAATCACTGAATTGCTGAATGGCGAAGAACAGGGGAGCGTCCGGCTTATCAAAGAAGCCCTTTCCACCGTCGATTCGTTGGAGCGGTATTATCCGAAAGCCAAAGAAATAGCCGAACGTCTGCGCTCTGCTTATATCGACCTGAACGACCTGGCTTCGGAGACGGATGTCCTGAAAGAAGACATTGAATTTAATCCGGAACGTCTGGAATGGGTGAACGAACGCCTGAATACGCTGTATACTTTGGAGCAGAAGCATCGGGTCGCCACCGTGGAGGAGCTGATAGCCATACAGGATAAGTATACCGAACAATTGCACGATATCGATTCATTCGACGAGCAGATCGATGCTCTGAAAGGGCAACTGGATATCTCTCATCAGGAACTGCTCCAACAAGCAGCCGTTTTAAGCGAACAGCGTAAGATTGCATCCAATGCAATAGCCAGGCAGCTGGTGGAAATGGTTCTTCCGCTGGGAATGCCGAATGTCCGTTTTGCCGTGGATTTTGTTTCCCGGCAGGAACCGGAAAGCGATGGAATGGACGATATCCGATTTCTTTTCTCCGCCAATAAGAGCGGTGAACTGCAACCTGTCGCCCAGACAGCATCCGGTGGTGAAATCTCCCGCCTTATGTTATGTATAAAAGCAATGATTGCGGGATTCACGGCTCTTCCTGCTATTATTTTCGATGAAGTGGATACGGGTGTTTCCGGTGATATTGCCGATAAAATGGGGGATATTATGCAGGATCTGGGTTCAAAGATGCAGGTGATCACGATTACTCATTTACCCCAGATTGCAGCCAAAGGTAAAGATCATTTCTTTGTTTATAAAGAAGATACATCCGAACGTACGATAACCCGGATCAAGAAACTCAACAAAGAAGAACGGATCAAGGAAGTGGCGCGCATGTTGAGTGGCGCATCGTTGACGGGAGCATCTATAGCCAACGCAAAAGAGTTGTTGAAGGTCAAACGTTGATCGGACCGTTAAACCATTCTTTCTTTAATTGGTCATAGTAGTAATTACTAACTAAAAACGAAAAGTCATGAAACGGATTAGCTTTATATGTGTGTTGATTTTGTTGTGCAGTTTGCCGGGACAAGCTCAGTTTTGGATCAGTTTTGGTTGGAATGAACCCCATTGTCAGAGTTGTCTCTGGATGGAACAGGCCATGCGGTTGAATGGGAGGCAGGCAGCCGATTACCATAATATCGTACATAAATACGGTCAGAAGATAGAGAAGGAAGCCCGTAAGCATTATCGTTACTGGGATCAGTCGGCAAAGAAGATCTTTAATCTGCGTATGGAGCGCGACCGCAGGTTGCAACGCGTACTTTCTCCTTCGCAGTTCCGTCTGTATGTTCGCTTTGTCCGCGAACGTCCGCAGCGTATCCATGATTATCAGGGTTGGTATAACAATCCTCATTATCCGAACTATCGCCCGACCGATGTCTGCTGGCGTTATGAAGACCATTACTGGCATAATCAATGGGAATATTCAAACGGACGATGGAATGGACGTTTTGATGACGGTAAATGGTATCGGGGTAAATATGACCGCCCGGGTCATCATGATAACGGACAGTGGCGTCCGGACAATCATAACCGTCCTAATCCAAATCATAACCAGCATTTCAATAAGCCCTCGAAACCGGGAAATAATGACCGGTATGACAGAGATAAAAGATCCGACAAGCGGAGCGACAGTTATCGTAACAATGATAAACGCAATGATAAGCGCGATAAAGACAAAAAAGAGAAGGATAAAAAAGAAAACGACAATAAACGGCAGCAAAGTAAACGTTCTGAAGTGTATCGCAGAAGCTGATAATTGCTGATTGAACTTTCCTGAACATGAGTTTGTTCCTATTATAAAGAATAAACTCATGTTCACACATTTTCTAAATATCCTGGCTACGGCTATCAGTGTGGTAAGTTTACTGATCGTTACTTACGGGGCGTTGGTTGCTTTTATTACCTTTCTCGGAAATGAGCTCAAACGATTCACCGGACAATATTCAACTGTCAATATCCGCCGTTTGCGGGCTGAGTTAGGTACTTATTTGTTATTGGGATTGGAGTTGCTGATCGCTTCCGATATTCTTAAAACCGTCCTGGAACCCAGTTGGGACGAACTGGCAATCCTTGGCGGTATTGTTGTTTTAAGGACTATCCTTTCTGTTTTCTTGAATAAGGAAATTAAGGAATTGGAAAGTGAAAAGAATGCTTCATAGTCTTGTAGTAATTAGGATATATCGTTAAAAATCGTACTTTTGCATTGCAGTAAAAGTAAATGGATGTTCAGAGTCAATAAGCAGATATTATTATTTATAGCAGGTTGCGTATGGATCATAGCCGGAGTTAATATTCTCCGGATCGGGATTCTTACGTGGATGCACGAAGCACATTACTCAGTACTGAAAGTGGGAGAGGCTGTGATTGTATTTCTGTTATTCCTGAATTTTGTATTTCTGCGTTTATTCCGGAAACATAGCCGGCGTATCGCCCAAAAAGGAGAAAAGAATTGCCCTTTCTCTTTCTTTGATGTCAAAGGTTGGATTGTGATGTTTTTTATGATCATTTTAGGAATGGGAATCCGCCATTCCCGCTTATTACCGGACTCCTTTATCTCTGTTTTTTATACGGGTCTCTCATCAGCCCTTATCATTACCGGAATATTATTTCTTATTCAAGGCGTGAAGGAACGTCGAAACAGAAAATAATGTTTGTATATTTGCATTCGCATTCAATTGACAACATACAGTTAATATATATTTGATGAAAGAAAACGAAATGGTATTCGGCATACGTGCCGTGATCGAGGCTATTCAGGCCGATAAGGAAATAGATAAAATTCTTATAAAGCGCGAGTTGCAGGGAGAACTTTCCCGCGAACTGTTTGAAGTGCTGAAAGGGCGTGAGATTCCTGTGCAGCGTGTACCGGCAGAACGTCTGGACCGCCTGACGCGAAAGAATCATCAAGGCGTGATCGCTTTTATTCCGGCTGTCACTTATCAGCGTCTGGAAGATATTATACCATTCGTTTACGAACAGGGCAAGAGTCCTTTTATCGTCTTGCTGGACGGTATCACGGATGTCCGTAACTTCGGCGCGATAGCCCGTACCTGCGAATGTGCCGGTGTGGATGCCATTGTCATTCCGGCAAAAGGAAGCGTTACGGTCAATGCGGATGCGATCAAAACTTCAGCCGGAGCGTTGCATGTGCTGCCCGTCTGCAAAGAGAAAAGCATTGAAGAATCCATCCGTTTCCTTCAGGCAAGCGGCGTGAAGGTCTATGCTGCCAGCGAGAAAGCATACGAAAACTATACATCTATTAAATATGACGGTCCGGTCGCTATCGTAATGGGAGCAGAGGACAAAGGCGTGTCGATGGATAACCTGCGTATCTGCGACAGTATGGTGAAAATACCACAGTTCGGAACGATCGGTTCGCTGAACGTATCGGTAGCCAGCTCTATCCTGATCTATGAAGTAGTCCGCCAACGTATGAACGATGAACAAAACAACTAAAAGATAAACACAATGAAAAAAGTTATTGCAACAACAAATGCGCCTGCCGCAATAGGTCCTTACAGCCAGGCTGTACAAGTAGGAAATATGCTGTTCGCTTCCGGACAACTTGGTATCGATCCCGCTTCCGGTAATTTCGTGGAAGGAGCGGTTAAGGAACAAACTGCTCAGGCTTTCAAGAATGTAAAAGCTATCCTGACGGAAGCCGGATACGAAATCAGCGATGTCGTAAAGACCACTGTATTTCTGGCTGATATGGGTGATTTCGCAGCGATGAATGAAGTATATGCTTCGCAATTCGAAGGCGCTTTCCCTGCCCGTTCCGCTGTCGCTGTAAAGACTTTACCGAAGAATGGTTTGGTAGAGATCGAAGTGATCGCTGTAAAGGCTTGATAATCACTGCTGAAAAAATAAGGGACTTTTGAAGTTAAAAGTCAGGACGTTCGTTTTTAAAAGTCCTGTCTTAACATTTCAAAAGTCCCTTACTTTTTATACGGGCATCTGTTATCCTATTCTTTCGTCAGCGGCAAACCTAAAACTTTGAAGCAGGAATCGCAGTCACTTTCGATGAAATCGACTGTTTTTGTGTCAGCGGGCAGGGGAGGAAAATGCAGTTTAAAAGAATATTCTCCCGATTCGGGCATGGTGAAGCGTTCTTCAGGTGTAATGCCGTCTGCTGATTTCAAAGGAAAATGCGTGCCGTCTTCGGTTTTCAGATACGTATCCTTGCTGATGCTTACCCAATATCCCGGAGCATTGAATGCCTTCATGTGAAAGACTGTTTCTGTATCGGTCAGTTCTATTCGGTTGATCTCTATCGTTTCCGTATTGCTGGATTTCTCTATCGGAGACTCGACGATCGTCGTGTTCCCTTCCTTTTTTACAGTCATGACACGGTTTGCCTTGTTTATCCATTTGTTGAGCTTGCGTTTGAGTAATCCTTTGCCGTATCCGCTCCAGGAATGCAGGATGATTCCTTCGGGGGAGATAATGACATAATGAGGTATTCCTCTCACGTTATATTTTGCAGCCAGTCCGCTCATTCCTCCAAAGTCATTCAGGTTTACCCACGGCATATCTTTTGTCTTGGAGACTTCTTTCCAGCCTTTTTCTGTGTCCGTACTCAGACTGATAACAGTAACTTTGTCCTTTTGGGTTTCGAATATCTCTTTCATTTCCGGTAAAGCCATCATACAAGGACCACAGCCACGGCTCCAGAAATCAATCAGGAGATATTTCCCTTTGTAATCAGCTAGATGATGAATGTTCCCTGCCAGGTCGTACAAGTCGGCATCCGCCATTTCATCGCCTTCTTTGACTGTAACGGGAGGATATAAATAGACGGAAATTTCTTTACCTATTGCTGATTGTTTTTCGTCATCCGATAGTTTTTCATACAGGGCAAAGACTTCTTTTTTATACGGAAAATCTTTCATGTATTTCATCTCCATACTTAATCCCCGTAATTTGTCCATCCAAATAGTTTCTACAGGTGTTTGCTGCATGATTTCAATCTCTTTTTTGGAGATGATGTGTCTTACTGAATCTTGTTTCTTTTCGAGTTCGGTCATTTCTCTTTTCAGCTTTTCACTCTCCTCTGTAGAAAGATTTCCGGATCGCAGAAGAGGCATTTTCTTCATCCTTTCGATGGATAATTCCTGATCCTGATTAGTTTCGTCGATTGTAGCTTGCTTGTATCGGTTCAATATTTGCTGTTCCTTGATAGTACTGGATACATCCCAGGTACGTAGCAACTTATTATTGCCTCTGACGGTACTGACTGTGTTCGGAGCTACCCATACATCCAGCCAGGTACTGGGGAAATCTTTATCCCTCGCCATGATCATTAATGCTTCCGGCTTGTCTTCCGCTGTTTTCTCCTTAAAGCAGAAAGATTCATTAAAGACTGTATCCTGAGCGATCGAACTCATGACCCGTCCGTCACTTCGGTAGAGCATTATCACGGTACTGTCTTTTAATCCGGTTACTGTTCCTTTTATTGTAAACTCGTTTTGTGCCTGTGCAGATACCGCTAGAATGAGCGATATGCCTGCAAAAAGTGCTTTTACCATATTTGTATGAATTAAGTAAATGCAATATTACGAATTATTCGTAATAAACAAGCGGGATGACCGGAATATTATTGCTTAACTTTACAATAAAATTATGGGACAGGTCTTTTTTTAATGATATATACGAAAAAGGGAGTAACCGATCACCGGCACTCCCTTTCTTTGTTTCCTGACAGACTTTAGTCTGTTTGGTTTTATTTCAATATCCACATGACATCATTGATGTTGTCGCTTCCGCCGAACTGACGGCTTAACGCTTCTTCCAGATTCGTGCGGTTGTAATTGTATTCACGTTCCGGATACATGTAGCGAACAGGTATACGGTCCGGAGCAGTTACATTCTTACTTGATTCCGGATTGATCGGCAATACAGGGTAGCCGGTTCTTCTGTAATCATAATAAGCCTCATACGTGTGCTGCAGATAATAAGAAATATATTTCTGCGTAATGAGTTTTTCCAGATCTTTTTCAAAGGAGCCGGTCAGCTGGATTTTAGCATTAGCCAGATAGGAATTGATATACTCGTCTGTCATTACACGTCCGTGAGCATATTCTTCCGGTGTGCAGTCTCTGACAAATTCCATATGCGCCTTGATCGCTTTTTTATAGTAATCACCGGCATTTCCACTGATCCAGCCGCGCAGGCAAGCTTCTGCCAGGATGAATTGCTGTTCACTGTATCCTAGGCGTATCAGCGGTTCACCTTCTACATGAGCTTCAGAGATGTAACGGAGATTCGGACGGCAGAACAAATTGGCACCATGCGCTTTCGATACTTCTCCGTACGGAAGGGACGGGTCAACTCCTACATAAGCGTCGAAATCACTTTCCGCTTTGCCCTCGTTTGTTTTAGCTATAGACGGTTCACCGTAATAGAATAAACGGTAATCTTCATATTCTTTCATTTGGTCGACCAGTACGGAAGACATCATTGCATATTTAGTCTGGTTTGATGTCAAATCGTTGAAAGGATATTTCATCCCTTGCTGATCTCTGTAAACCAGCTGGAAGTTATCCGTATTGGATGTCATTAAAGAACCATTCTGAACAATACCGGCAAAACGTGATTTGATGTTCATATCAGAATCACTTTCTTTTTTAGACAGATTGATCAGGACTTTCAACTGGAATGCTGTAACAGTCTTCTTCCAGTTCTCCTTATTTCCGCCGAAGATGATATCTCCTTCGAATGCTACGTCATCGGCTTCGGAGAATGCCTGGTAAGCCTTGTCCAGGTCGCTGAGAATATTCAGCATTACATCTTTCTGAGGTTCGTATGGAGGACGTGTATTTCCATCTTCTCCCTCGCCGGCATTGCTATAAGGTATATCTCCTATATTCAAGGTGATATAATAGAGCAGGTACGCTTTTGAGAAAAGAGCCAGACCTTCGTAACCCTTTTGTCCGGGCGACTTGGCTACCATATCGCTGCAATTAGTTACCTGTAGGAAACCATCGAAATCGCCGCGTCCGATATTATTATACTGCAGGTCTGAAACGCCTTCGTTCCATACGATTTGTTTGGCTAATACACCATCATTTACATATTCTTTTACGGTACGGTCTTTCCGGACTACCTCATAGATCACTTTGGTAGCCAACATCGAAGATGGGACAGTCGTTGCCGTATCCGGGTCCGTATTTAGCTTTTCAAAATTATCACAACCTGTAAATATAGATAGTGAAATGAATAGTAACAGAAATTTATTTATATGTTTCATAATAACTCAGTTTTTAGAAATCAAGTTTAAGATTCAAACCAACATAACGCATGGAAGGAGCATTCAGCAACTCGGCATGATCTTCTGTGATGGCATCCGGGTCGGAATATTTGAAGTCCTTACTCCAGATAAACAGGTTCTGTCCGACCAGGGAAACATGGATATTGTCAAATCCGATCTTTTGTGCAGCCTCCATCGGCAGTTTGTATCCGATAGATAATTCACGCAGCTTCAGGAAAGTCAGGTCATGTATGTTCTGGCTTCTTTTGCTGCCGTTCCACGGCTGATAGTTTTTGGTGTATGCTTCGTAAGAAACCGCCACGTCGTTCGGTGCGAATACACGTGTATCTTCCAGGATATTTCCGTAAGAATCGTATTTCACGGAACCGGAAACCACTTTGACACCCTGTCCGACATAATTGGTCAGACCATTCACCACTTCGTCGTAACGCCATTTATTGTCGCTGTCGATATGTGTTCCTGAGTTCCACATCGCTTGTTCCAGACGGTTATATGCTTTACCGCCGACACGTCCGTCGAAAGAAACATCGAGCGTAAAGTTCTTATAGCTTAAATGGTTGTTGAAACCCCATACCCAGTTAGGACGTTCGAATCCGGCTTTTGTCGGATAATCGCTCAGTACCGGCAGACCACCGCTGTGTACGATGTTTCCGTTCGGATCTCTTTCCCAATCATATACTTCGAACCAGTCCCAACGTTCGCCCGGTTTAACCCAAGGTCTGTCTGTTGAATAGGTTTCGTCGATCTTGTGGTAGTAGTAACGGTCGCGTCCCCAGTTGAAAGAAGAGGTCCAGTTCCAGTCTTTTGTTTTGATAACATCACCGGAGATAGTAATTTCCCATCCTTTTTTCATACGTTCTTCGTCATAGTTGTTCAACGTCTTTTCGAAACCGGACGTATAACTTAACGGAGATTCATGCTGGATATCTGTCATCAGCTTCGTATAGTAAGCCACGTCAAAACGCAGGCGGTTATTCAGGAAATGAACGGCAGCGCCTACTTCAAAAGAGCTGGCCTTTTGAGGAACTAACGTAGCATCGCGGATCATTGTCGGATAGGCTGCAGTGGATTTGCTGTCCCATACATTCTGTTTGATTGTGTACACCTTGTTGATGTCATATATATCGGCGGCTGTTTTAGTTACTGTCCATGAACTTCTTAATTTCAGGAAGCTCAGATAGTCGGACATATCAATCAGTTCCGACAGGATCACACTACCGGATACAGATGGGTAGAAATAAGATTGTTCGGATTTTGCCAGTGTGGAAACCCAGTCGTTACGGCCTGTGGCTTCAATGAAGATCGCATTTTTCCAGGAAAGGTCTACTTTACCATAGACACTGTTGGTCTGTTTGGTTTTTACTGTAGTAGACACGGAAGGTAGGTCTTTCGAAGCCTTTAGTGAATAGAAGCCGGGAACTGTCAGTCCGCCGTTCGTATTTGCATCGAACTCATCCTTTTGGAAATAGTTCAACCCCATACCCAACATACCGCCGACATTGAAGTCGCCCAGTTTCTTGTCTGCAATCAACAATACATCGCCGATGATACCGTATCCTCTGCGTTCGTATTTTTCAAACTTACCAGTCTGGCTGTTACGGGCGCTGAGAGGTATTTTGTATTCATATTTCTTTGAGTAAGTATCCGAGCCGACACGTGCGGTTGCTTTCAACCAGTCTGTAATTTCGTAGTTGAGAGTAACCTGTGCATTTGCGCGGTTCTGCAATTTTGATTTCGTCGCTTCGTTAGCCAGGAAGTAAGGGTTGTTATAGTCATATTTATACAACCAGTTCTGTTCGATATCTTCTTTTCCTTCTTTCCAGTAATTCTTGAATTCGCGAATGTCAAATTCCGTACCGGTCCATACGATCATATTATAAAGGTATCCGTCCCAGGCATACCCTTCACCTCTGAACTGCGGGCTGTAGCTGCCGTTATAGGTGATGGATGCATCCAGTGAAAATTTACCGAACTTCATGTCACCGGCAACGGTGTAGGTAAAGTTGTTCAGCTTGTTTCCGGGGAACTGTCCTTTATTGTAGACATGTGTCAATGAAGTTCTGAAGCTGCCGTTCTTACCTTTATAGGTTACGTTCACGTTGTTGTTGGTAACGAAAGACGTTTCCAGCAAGTTATTGAAGTTGTTTTTCCCTTTTGATACCAAAGGCATTTCTCTCCATTCATATGTATTGGGATCATATTGTACGGAAGTTCTTCCGATATCCAGTTTGTCACCCCAGACATATTCGCTCAGTTCCTGCAGGTATTTACCCCCTGAACCGCTACTGTAAGAGGATTGAACCTCCGGCAATACCAGATAACCGGCGTTGAACATTGTGTTGCTGTTCACACTGACAGCCAATCCTTCTTTGGTTCCGCGCTTGGTTGTGATCATGATGGCACCCGATGCACCCTTTTCCCCGTACAGTGCGGAAGCGGTAGCACCTTTCAGTACACTCATCGATTCGATATCATCTGCAGCTACATCACCTAAAGCCGTGTTCTCAAACGGGACACCGTCAATAACGACAAGCGGTTTTTCACCACGTAAAAGGATTGTCGGGTCTTCATTAAACGCATTCGTGTTGATCACGGATACACCGGCGATCTTACCGGAAAGGGAAGTGGCGATATTGGCTCCTTTTACAGTCGTAAATTCATCGCCTCCGACTTTCTGGACCGAATAACCCAATGCTTTTTCCGAACGTTTGATACCCAATGCGGTAACAACGACTTCCGAGATCATCTCGGAAGATTCTTTCAGTCGGATGGTGAAATTAGTCGTGTTGCCGACCTGCAGTTCCTGTGTGTCATATCCGATAAAGGAAACCTGGATGACTGCGTTGTTATTAGGTACATTCAATGTGAAATCTCCATCGATACTGGTCACCACACCGTTTGTCGTACCTTTTTCAATCACGTTGGCACCGATGATCGGATCGCCGTTCTGATCGAGTACCACTCCGGTAATATTCTTTCCGGACTGTTGTGTCGCGTTGGCGACGTTACTAGCTGAAGCTACTTCACCTTTACGGGTAGTCAGGATGATATTCTTGTCCAGTACTTCATATTTGATATTCGTATCTTTGAATAATTCATCCAGCACAGAGAAAACATTTTTACCGGCAGCCTTGATAGATACCAGCTTCTTTGTATTGATCTGCTTCGTGTTATAGAAGAATTGAAACTCCGACTGAGACTCTATCTGCTCAAGTACCGTTTGCATGGTCTGGCTCCTTGCTTCTATGGAAAGAGCCGTTGTCTGACTATACGTATTGCTCGCACTTACTATTGTAAAAGAGGCTATTAGCAATAATGCAGTTATTTTCATACGTAAAAGTGTTTTCGTTTTGATATTACTTCTTTTTCGCATACATTTGTAATGATTTAATGGTAAAAACTAATTTTACTTGTCCCCAAACAAGTGCTTGTTTTTCACACGAATAAATACCCCAATATTTATTCGTGTTTTTTTTCATGGATCTCTTGCATTCATAATAGTTCGTTTAATAATTGTTAGACTTTAGAATAGTTCAACACGGCTTTTTATGATTTCTCCGTTTTTATCAAGTTGATGATCGATCTTGTATCGGATGCCGGATGCCCGTTTAAAATGTTCCAGTACACGTTCGAGCTGCTGATTGGTGAAGATACCGGTGTAAGATTGTTTGTAGAGTGCCGGATCTTTTATCACGAATTCGACATTGAAGCGTTTGCTCAATGTCCATAAAATATCGGACAGCGGAGTTTCCTTTAAAACGATCTGTCCGTTTCTCCAGGCGATATCCTTGGGAACATACGTTTCTTTTTTAGCTGCCTGATACGTCTTTTTATCATACAATGCTTGTTCATTCGGCTTCAGGAGCATCGTCTGGGCCTGTTCGAATTTGTTGTTGTAGCTGAATTCGACAGAACCTTCGACAAGTGTAGTGGCTACGAAACCGTTATAGCTGTATGCATCTATATTGAATTCCGTACCCAGGACCTTCACGGATGAATTTTGGGTATGTACGATAAAAGGCTTGTTTTTATCTTTCGTAACTTTGAAATAGGCTTCGCCGTCCAGTTCGACATCACGGGAGTTTTCTGTGAAAACACTCGGATATCTCAGATAGGAGGAAGAGTTAAGCCAGACTTTAGTGCCGTCCGGCAACACGGTAGAACCTACCATACCGGGTGTCATCCGTGCTTCCAGGTAAAACAGATCCTGTTTTTCTTTCTGTTCAAACAATAGGTAACTGGAAAGGATCAGTAAAGGCAATGTTAAAATAGCTGCCACCTTCTGAAGGCGGATAAGCAGGTTGTGCCGGTTTGTTTTCCGGTCTATCCGCTTATTCACTTTTTCGAGTGCTTTTTGCGGAGCGGAGCGTTTTATGGATTCAAAGGAGGTGATTGCAAAAGACAGGTAGTAAAAGTCTTCGGCCATTTTTTTGTTCTCTTCCGAACTGTTCATCCATTCTTCCACTTCAAGGCGTCTTTCTTCCGTCAATTCGTTTTTTACGTATTGAAGCAGGTCAATTTCGTTTATATCGTTATTATGGTTCATTATATCTTTGTTTATATTAAGGCAGTTCAAAAATGAAAGTTCCTAAACAAATTGGATAAAAAATATATTTTTTTTTAAATTTGCATAGTTGAATGATAAATGTGGTTGATTTTTAGTGTTAATCTTTTTATAAAAAAGGAGGGAAATAGAAGTTGACGGTAATATGTGATAGCTTGTTTGAGCCTATCCGGGCAGGCGATAAAAAAGCGTTTGATACTTTTTTCTTGAAGTATTATCCTATATTGTGTGCTTATGCGACTCCGTTTGTCGGAGCTGATGATGCAGAAGAGATCATTCAGGATCTTATGGTCTGGTTGTGGGAAAGCCGGGAAAATATAATTGTGGGTACTTCGCTGCCTAATTATATGTTCAGGGCTGTCAAAAATAAATGTATCAATCATATATCCAAGACTCGTTTGCATGAACAGGTTCATGAGTGTTTACAGAATAACATACAGTCGCAGTTTGAAGATCCTGATTTTTATATTGTAGAAGAACTCACTCAAAAAATAGACGAAGCATTGGCACGTCTTCCGGAAACGTATCGGGAGGCTTTCATCCTGAACCGTATTGAAGGTAAAACGTATAATGAAATAGCTGCCTTGTTGAATATATCTTCCAAGACTGTCGATTACCGGATTCAGCAGGCATTAAAAAATCTCCGGGTACATTTGAAAGATTATCTTCCATTGTTATTACCGATCCTGATGGCCATCGATTCAAAAATATAAAAAGTGAAGTACTGCTCGACAGTTACTTTCCATTAATTAGTTTCGGATTCCGCTGACCATATAAAGTTGGTCACTGTCTTCCATCGCATCGATATGAAAATAGGGTTCCATCAGGGCGGCGACTTCCCGGGCGGGAGGTAGTCCGAACGATATTTTGTTGGCTTGTTTATTGTGATGTCCGTTTATCTGTTCCCTGCCTTCGCTATGGCAGATCACAAGTTCGCCTCCCGGCACAAGCAGAGCTGCCAGGTGACCTATCACTAGGTTCGGATGTTCGAAATGAGGGAAGACACTATAGGCTATGATGTAATCGAACTTTTCATCATTGAGCTCCATAACATCCATACAACGGAAATCGACGATCGGTGTGGCATATTTCCTGCGCGCTTCTTCGATCATCCGGGGAGAGAGGTCGATACCCGTAATATGGATAGGAGCATAGGTCAGCAGATATTGTTCCAGTACGCCGGTTCCGCATCCGACATCGAGTATACGCAGACCTTTATGCAACGTGGTATGTTCAAGTATGTCATTGATCTTTTCCGGTGCATGGATACAAAGTTCGTCCCAGCGGTCGGCCAAGGCGTCGAAGAAATCGGCTATAACAGTCATGGCAATTGTCCCTCCCAGACAAAACAATTGGTGAATTTATCTTTTAACTGTGTTGGAGTTTTAAACAACCCGAAAACAGAGGAACCGGAGCCCGACATGGAGGCATAGACGGCTCCAGCCTGATAAAGGCTCTCTTTGATCTGACCGACTACCGGATATTTGCTAAAGACACTCTTTTCAAAATCGTTTACCATCCAGTCTTTCCATTCGGTAACCGGTTTATTTATGATCTCTTTTAAGGAAATAGCTGGAACTGTCGGAGTAACCAGCGAGTAGGCTTCGGGAGTGGATACGGCTACATCCGGTTTTATCAGACAGAAGTAATAACCCTGTAAAGATAACTGGACCGGTTCGAAGATATTTCCCGTACCGGAAGCAAATACCGGTGTATTGCGGATAAAGAAAGGGCAGTCGGCACCGATGGTTGCTGCTGTCTTTTCCAGTTCATCGTCTTGTATATTCAGCTTGCAGAAATCGTTCAGCAGCTTCAGCATGAACGCTGCATCCGCTGATCCGCCGCCTAGTCCGGCACCGAAAGGGATGGCTTTCAGTAAATGAATCTCTAAAGCGGGAATATCATAGTGTGTTTTAAGCAGGTTCAATGCTTTTATAACCAGATTCTTTTCCACAGGCGCGTCCACTTGTATGCCTGTTTGACTGAAAGACTGCTCTTCTGCATGTACTATTTCCAGTGCGTCTTTTACTGGTATGGGATAGAATACAGTTTCAATATTATGGTAACCGTCCGGCCGCTTGCTGACAACGTTCAGACCCAGGTTTATTTTGGCATTAGGAAAACAAATCATAGATAGAGTTTTTTAATTATGTTTTGTAGACAAACGTAGACAAAATAATTAGTATAAACAAGTTGTTTATGAATGTCTGGTAAATAAATAATTTACTACTTTTGTGTAAAACATATATATAATGAAAAAACATTTACATCTACTCTTATTGGCGTCAGGGCTTTTTCTTGTTCAGGGCGTGAGTGCACAAATTAATTCAGCGGACGATCCGCTGCCGGGTTATACGCAGGCCGAGCGGTTTGCCGGTGATAAATTGCCGACGATGTTGTTTTCTACTTCGGTAGATCCACATTGGTTTAAGGCGGGTAACTGCTTCTGGTATGAATATAAAACCGGGAACGGAACTGTATGGTATGTGGTTAATCCTTCCGCCAAATCGAAACGTCCTCTATTCGATCAGGATAAGCTGGCGGCAGAACTGACGGAGATCGTAAAAGACCCGTTTATTGCTCAACAGTTACCTATCCGGAAATTGGAGGTAGGAGAGGACGGGCGTACTTTTACGTTTCAGGTAACTTCTTCACAGGATGCGAAGAAAGATAGTACGGATAAAGAGAACAAGACAAAGAAAGAGGTTTTCTATTTTTCATACGATTATCCTACACGTAAACTGACGTATCTAGCCGATAAGAAGAAAGACACGGAATATCCCGACTGGGCTTCTATTTCGCCGGACGGTAAAACCGTTGTTTATGCAAAAGACCTGAATCTGTACCGCATGTCGCGTGAAGATTACGAGAAACTGAAAAAAGATGACAAAGACAGTACCGTTACGGAAATACAGCTGACAACCACCGGAGTAAAAGACTTTGGTTTCGGGCAGCCTTATAGCATTTTAAATACGGATACATTATGTAACGGCAAAAGAAAAAATCCGGGTTACTTATTGTGGTCACCCGATTCCCGTCACTTTGCCGTATCTATCTCAGACAGTCGCGAGGTGAAGGACCTGTGGGTGATCAATGCCATGGCAACTCCGCGTCCGACATTGGAAACATACAAGTACCAGATGCCGGGCGAAAAAGAAGCGCCGATCAGCCATCTGTATCTGTTCGATATGAACAATAACTCTTATAAAGAGATCAACACCTGGGCTTTCAAAGACCAGACCATCCGCATGGCTTACCAACCTCGTTTGCAGAAACAACGTGATATGAAGGAACTGCCGAGTATTTGGTTGGGTGACAATAACCGTTTCTTCGTTACCCGTTCCAGCCGTGACCTGCATCGTATCGACATCTGTACATATACCATCGGTGAAGATTCGATCCGTCCGATTATCGAAGAGCGTATGAATACCTATATCGAAGTCCGTCCGCTGGCGTCCGTAAATAATGGAAAAGAACTGATCCATTGGAGTGAACGCGACGGCTGGGCACATCTGTATCTCTATGATGATAAAGGCAACCTGAAAAACCGTATCACATCAGGTCCCTGGCATGTCGACCAGATCGTAAAGGTGGATGAAGCCAAGCGTGTCGTTTATTTTCTTGCCAATGGAAGGGAAAAGGACGAGAACCCCTATTATGAACATCTTTACCGGGCAAACCTGGATGGAAGCAACTTACAGATGGTTTCAGCCGGTGATTATTTCCATGATGTCCGCATAGATGATAATGCACAATTCATTGTCCATAATTATTCCCGCATCAATACGGTTCCTAAGACAGACCTGTTGGATAATACGGGACGGAAGGTAATGGATTTGGAAGAAAGCGATTTCTCACAATTGTTTGCCGCCGGTTATCAGTTCCCGGAACCGTTCAAGGTGAAAGCTGCCGATGGCGTAACGGATCTGTACGGTGTGATGTATAAACCGTTCAATTTCGACTCGACTAAAGTATATCCTATTATCGATTATGTTTATCCCGGTCCGCAGGTGGAAGCAACCCGCTATCCGTTTACCCGTATGAGTGTCCGTACGGACCGTTTGGCACAAGCTGGATTCATTGTAGTTTCTGTCGGTAACCGTGGCGGTCATCCGAGCCGTTCGAAATGGTATCATAACTTCGGATATGGTAATCTGCGCGATTATGGACTGGCAGATCAGAAAGCCGCCATCATCCAGTTGGCTGACAAGAATAAATTTATCGATATCCATCGCGTCGGAATCCACGGTCATTCGGGCGGAGGATTTATGTCGACGGCAGCGATCCTGCAATATCCGGACTTCTTCAAGGTGGCAGTATCCTGTGCCGGTAACCATGATAACAAGATCTATAATCGTTGGTGGAGTGAAACACATCATGGTGTGAAAGAAGTAGTATCGGAAAAAGGCGATACGACCTTTACATACAGCATCAAGAGTAATCCTGAACTGGCTAAACAGTTGAAAGGTCATTTGTTATTGGTCCACGGTGATATCGACAACAATGTTCATCCGGGCAATACGATGCGTGTCGTAGACGGTTTGATTCGAGCTAACAAACGTTTCGATATGCTGCTCTTACCACAACAACGTCACGGCTTCGGTGATATGGACGAGTATTTCTACTGGCGAATGGTCGATTACTTCTCAGAACATCTGTTGGGTAAATCGGATAAGTCGGTGGATATACCGAAACGATAAATATTAGAGTCCTGTAAGGACGAGATAAATTAGCCCAGGGTTTCACCCTGGGTGTTTATAAATGCAATGTAAATTAAGCCCTGTAGGGGAACAACAAAAGGATTGTATTTTACTTACCGAACAATTTATTCAATAAATCTTTCTTACCCATTTTCTGTAATGCCTGTGTGATTTGCCGGCGAAATTCCGGTTTGTACCAAAAGAAGAATTGTCGTTGAGCCAGTTTCTGCTCTTTTGTGCGAGCCGTATATACTTTCTCTAATGTATAAGGATGATAGCCTGTGTAATATATTTCTGTAGCCAGTGTCATAGGGGTAGGAGTGAAGTCCTGTACCTGCTCCAGCTGGAAATGTAACTTTTTAGTTTCGATAGCCAGCTTTGCCATATCTTCTTCCGTACATCCCGGATGGCTGGAAATGAAATAAGGAATTAATTGCTGGTTCAGTCCGTGTTGTTTATTGATACGGTCGAATATTTTCTTAAATTGCCCAAATTGCTCGAAGGAAGGCTTACGCATCATCTTCAAAACATTCTCTTCCGTGTGTTCAGGAGCGACCTTCAAGCGACCGGATACATGTCGGGCTATCAGCTCTTCCGTATAACTTTGTGCTGACTTATTCACGGTTTCATCGTCATAACGATGCAGAAGCAGGTCGTAACGTACACCACTACCGATAAACGAGCGCTTGATGCCAGGCATATTGTCCACCGCTTTATAAATATCGAGTAAAGGCGTATGATCTGCGTTCAGATTCTTACAAACGACGGGAGAGATACAGGAAGGCTTTTTACATTTGGCACAGATACTCTGATCTTTACCTCTCATCTTATACATATTGGCTGAAGGACCTCCCAGGTCGCTGAGATTTCCTTTGAAATCGGGCATCTCCGTGATAGCCTTTATCTCTTTCAGAATAGAATCTTTGCTACGGGAAGCGATGAACTTTCCCTGATGCGCCGAGATTGTACAGAAAGCACATCCTCCGAAACATCCCCGGTGTAGATTGACTGAGAACCGGATCATTTCGAATGCCGGAATCACTTTCCCTTTATATTTGGGATGGGGCAAACGGGTGTAGGGCAGATCGAATGAAGCATCGACCTCTGCCTCCGTCATGGGAGGGAAAGGAGGATTTACTACGATGGTCTGTTTTCCGACTTGCTGAAGAATGCGTGATGCGTTGTATTTGTTTGATTCTTCCTCGATATGGCGAAAGTTTTTAGCCTGTTTCAGTTTATCCCGCAGACATTCTTCATGTGAGAAAAGTACGATGTCATCGGGACTTTTTTCCACTTTACCGGTCAGATAAGCCGTTTGCCGGATGTCTTTTATCGAATGGAACGATTCGCCCGCTAACAAGCGGGCAACCAGTTCTTTTATGGGAAGTTCTCCCATGCCATAAATAAGGAGATCGGCAGGGCTGTCGACTAAAATACCCGGACGGAGTTTATCCTGCCAGTAGTCATAATGAGTCAACCGGCGCAAAGAAGCTTCGATTCCACCGAGTATGACAGGTACGTCCGGATAGAGTTCCTTTAATATTTTGGTATAAACAATACTGGGATAATCCGGGCGCATGCCGGCCCGGCGATCCGGTGTATAGGCATCGTCACTGCGCAGGCGCTTATTGGCGGTATAATGGTTGATCATTGAATCCATCGCTCCGGGAGAGACACCAAAGAAAAGCCGGGGGATTCCCAGTTTCTTGAAATCACGATAATCTCCTCGCCAGTCCGGCTGCGGAACAATAGCCACCCGCAGTCCCATAGCTTCCAGGGTACGTCCGATAACGGCAGCACCAAACGAAGGATGGTCCACATAGGCATCCCCGCTAAAAAGAATCACATCTATATAATCCCATCCACGTGCTTCGACTTCTTTCTTGGTGGTGGGCAACCATGCTTCCGGTCTGAATGTTTTCATGCTGCAAAGGTAGGATTTTAAGCTATAACTTTAGCTTATAGGGAATAGATTTTAATGATTGGCATATGAAGAAAGGATACTTTACCTTTGTAACCGAAAAGAAAAACGGAGGTGAAACAGTAAACATTATCAATAAGATATGTGTTCTCTTAGTAAACATAATTATTAAAAAATAATACAGTATGAAAGCATTAACAGACGAAAAGCTCACTATCGTAGGTGCAGCAGGTATGATCGGTTCAAACATGGCCCAAACAGCTTTAATGATGGGGCTAACCTCTAATATTTGTCTTTATGATCCTTTTGCTCCGGCTTTGGAAGGCGTTGCCGAAGAAATGTTCCAGTCCGGATTCGAATATGCCAATATAACATATACTTCAGATATCAGTGAAGCATTGAGAGGTGCCAAATATGTTGTTTCATCCGGTGGTGCAGCTCGTAAAGCCGGCATGACACGTGAAGACTTACTGAAAGGAAATGCTGAAATCGCTGCCCAGTTCGGTAAGGATCTCCGTTCGTATTGTCCGGATGTAAAACACGTAGTCGTAATCTTTAACCCAGCAGATATTACTGGACTGATCACCTTGTTATATTCCGGTCTGAAACCTTCACAGGTAAGCACATTGGCTGCTTTGGACAGTACACGTTTGCAAACAGCCTTGGCACAGCATTTCGGTATCCGTCAGAACCTGGTTAAAGGTTGCCGTACTTATGGAGGACATGGCGAACAAATGGCTGTTTTTGCTTCAACTGCTACGGTCGACGGTAAACCGTTACTGGATCTGATCGGTACACCAGAGCTGACTGACAAGCAATGGGAAGACCTGAAAGTAAAAGTGATACAGGGTGGAAAACGCATCATCGAACTTCGTGGCCGTTCTTCTTTCCAGAGCCCGTCTTATCTGTCGATCGAAATGATCCGTGCCGCTATGGGAGGTGAGTCATTCCGCTGGCCTGCCGGTACTTATGTTCATTCCGGTAAATTCGACCATATCATGATGGCGATGGAAACAGAAATTACCAAAGACGGTATCTTTTATAAAGAGGTAGAAGGAACAGCTAAAGAAAATGCAGAACTGGCAGATAGTTATGTACATCTGAGCAAACTGCGTGATGAAGTAATCAGTATGGGGATCATTCCGGAAATTCATTTGTGGCACACATTGAATCCTCACATGAAATAAGCTGTTTTTTAATGATATATATATAAAAGAGAGGGTGGCTTCCTTTGGAAGTTCACCCTTTCTTTATCGTTTACTCTGAATTATCTTTTTATAATCCGCTGAAATCGACACCATCGAATAGCAATGACGGAATACGCCAGCTGGAGAACAGGCGCGGGTCGTTTCCGACTTCAGCCAGGTTATTCCATAACGAGATCATATTTCCTGTCGCATTCATTTCCGAGATCGGCTGTGTCAGTTTACCTTTTTCAATGAGGAAGCCTTCCACACCATAAGAGAAATCGCCGGTTGTGCTGTTGCAGTTTCCACCGTTAAAGCCTGTGACAAGAATACCCTTATCCACTGATGCAATCAAGCCGTTCGTATCTTTGTCACCCATCTGCATCGTCAGGATGGAAGGAGAGGCGATTGTAGGCTTGATATCCATTTTGTTGGCAGAATAGGTGTCGATATAATAGGTTTTCAATACACCGTTTTCAAAAACAGGCATACGTTTGGTTGCCACTCCTTCACCGTCGAAATAACGGGCTCCGGAAGCTTTGACCAGATGCGGTTCGTCGATCAGAGTCAGTTTATCGCCCAACACTTTCTGATCGAGTTTGTCGAGCAGGAAAGAGTTTTTCTGTTGAATGGATGAACCATATAAGGCATCCAGTACGGGAGATAACAAACGACCGGAATTCATATTGTCGACGATCATACGGTATTTACCGGAAGCCACCTTCTTTTGTCCCAGTTTACGGAAAACACGTTCCAGCGCCTTTGTTCCCAGTCCTTCCTTGATCATCGTATCGAAATACAAAGAAGAATCGTACCAGTAAGATTCCGGACGGGCATCGCCTTCGCCGCGGATACTGACGCTCGCTACCAAACTGAAAGAAGAGCCACAGGCTTCGCCTTCAAAGCCATTGCTGGCAACCATATATTTGAAGTCTTTTTCGTCGCTGTATGAAGAATTGGCAGAAATGATACGGTCGTCTTTTCCCATCATCTCTTCACAGGTATTCATCGCCAATGCTACTTTCTCGTCCGGCTGTATGGAGTCGAACTTCGGGTCGATCAGCTGCAGGTCGGCACCGCCGCCTTTATAATAGAGCGAAGCGTCGGGCAAGGCGCGTGCCTTGTCTTCTGCCAGATAACGGGTCGAATCGATACCATTGCGGATAAACTTTTCCAGTTCCTTTTTATCCAGGCGATTGGTAGAAAATGAACCATAACGTCCGTCCACGAACAACTGGATAACCAGACTGTTTTCGGAAGCCTGCTGCAGGCGGTCGATCTTCATATCACGGATCTCGAACGAACTGCTGGAACCATTATACAAACTTACACGTGAAGCCTGGCAACCGTTCTTTAAAGCGAACTCCATGGCCCATTGAGCCAGTTTTTTATTCTCGTTAGTTATCATAATCGTAATCTCTTTTTTAATTGTCAACTGTCAATTGCCAATTGTTTAATTTTCTCCTCCTACAGTAAGTTTACTAACCAGGGCGGATGGCATACCGCAAGTTACCGGACATGATTGACCGTCCTTACCGCATGTCCATGTGCCGTTATCCATCTTATAGTTATTTCCGACCATTGTAATATCGGCCAGCGCTTTCGGTCCGTTACCGATGATATTGATGTCTTTGATCGGCTGTGTCAGTTTACCGTTTTCGATCAGATAACCGTCTTTCACGAAGAAAGTGAAGTCGCCGGCACCGATCTGTACCTGTCCGTTGGTGAAGCTGGAAGCATAGATCCCTTTCTTAACGGTTGAGATCATCTCTTCTTCCGTCACATTGCCTGCTTCCATATAGGTTGCACGCATACGGGGAATAGGCATCTGGCGGAACGATTCGCGGCGTCCGTTACCTGTCGACGGGATACCGTAATGCTTCGCACTGATACGGTCGTGCAGGTAACTTGTCAAGATACCTTCTTTCACGATATAGGTTTTTTGTCCTTCCACACCTTCGTCGTCGATATTGACAGAACCACGGTTGAACGGGATAGTTCCGTCGTCCACTACGTTGATATGTTCGTTGCAGACCTTCTTATTCAGCTGGTCGGAGAAAATAGACGTATTCTTACGGTTGAAGTCGGCTTCAAACGCATGTCCGATCGCTTCGTGCAACAAGATACCCGAACCACCGGCACCCATTACGACCGGCATTTCACCTCCCTTAGGCTTCACCGCCTGGAAGAGGATAGCCGTTTTCTCCACCGCTTCTTTTGCCACTTCGCTGATGATCTCATCGGTCAGGAACTCGGCACCCATACGGAACGCACGCGAAGCATACGAGTTTTCGATCTTGCCGTTGTCTTCCATGATGCAGACAGCAGCCAGGGTAACCATCGGACGATAGTCGTAATACATCTGTCCTTCCGTGTTGCAGAACAGGATATGAGATGTCGTATCGCCCAGGGAAGCCATCACCTTATGCACACGCTTGTCGAGCGCAAATATCTGGTCGTTCAGCTTTTGCAGGTAAGGCGTTTTTTCTTTGACGGCAATTTCGTCCCAGGGAGTCTGTACGCCATAGAAATTGCCCGCAATCGGTTCCTCGGTCAGTTTGGCCGGCCCTTTTCCTGCAGCGCCGTTTGCGATGCGTGCGGCTGTACGTGCAGCTGTCAGCATCTCGTCCAGCGAGATATTTTCGACGTAGGCATAGCCTGTCTGGTCTCCGGAGAGGACACGTACGCCCATTCCGAAGTCTATGTTTGAAGAGGCACGGTTGACCGCACCATCCTGTAAACCGATATTATTACGGTAAGAGTGTTCGAAGAAAAGATCAGCATAATCTCCTCCCTTTTCCAGTGCTGCATTCAACACCTTTCTCATGTCACCTTCGCTCAACCCGAAATGGTTCAGCGCAAACGAGATACCGGCAGCTTTATCGGCTGTACTACCGGCACAACCTTCTAAAAAAGACGGAACTGCCAGTGAACCAAGCATAACCATACCTCCTGTTTTAATAAAATCACGTCTGTTGTATTTCATGTTGTTTTATAGAGTATCTCTATTCTCTTTTGCCCATTGCATCACGTTTGCGGGCGGACGCTGGGCTAATAATTCTTTCTTCATAAAATCCATATACGGTGCTACATGTTTGAAAAACTTTTTGTAGCCTTTGCATAGATAGTTTAGTCCCGGCTCACCGCTGGCTGTATGCAGAAAACGGTTTTTGGGACACTCCCCGTTGCAGGCAAAAAGAAATTCACATTCCTTGCATTGGGCGGGTAGTTTATCGTATTTGTCGGCACCGAACTTCAACTGGCTTTGACTATACATCATCTCCGTCAATGTCTGCGTATAGATATTGCCCAGCTTATATTCCGGGAAGACAAAATGGTCACACGCATACAAATCACCGTTGAACTCCATCACTCCGGCATGCCCGCATGTCCGTGCCAGCGTACATACGCCCGGCTGTTCTCCGACCCAGTTTGCGAGCGTCGCATCGAACAGTTGGATATAATAATTGCCCACATCTTCCTTCAGCCATTCATCGAAAATGGCACAGAGGAAATCGCCCCATTTTCCGGAATCGACAGAGAAAGGAGCCAGTTTGATATTGGCGTCCTGTTGTTCCGGAGAGGTCAGTTTCGTCCCGTCCTGATGGAATCCCAATCGTTCGACGATAGGGGCGAACTGGATAAAATGGCAATCTATTTCCTTGAAAAAGTTATAAAACTCCAGTGGAAAATCAACGTTGTAGTCGTTCACCACCGCCATTACGTTATATTCTACCTGATGTTTTTTCAGCAGTTCGATTCCCTTCATCACCTTGTAGAAGGAGGGAAGACCCTGCCGGTTCCGGCGATATTCGTCATGGAACTCCTGCGGACCGTCGATCGAGATGCCGACCAGGAAATTATTTTCTTTGAAGAAACGACACCAGTCATCTGTCAACAGTGTTCCGTTCGTTTGGATACAGTTGTCGATCTGACGGCCGCGACCGTATTTCTGCTGAAGTTCGAGCGCTTTTTTGTAGAAGCTGATCGGACGCATCAGCGTTTCGCCGCCATGCCAGGTGAAAAGTACCTGGGGCATCGTCTGACATTCCAGATAGTCTTTGATGAATTTCTCCAGCAGCTGCTCGCTCATGATGTGATTCTTTACCTCCGGATAGAGCTTTCCCTTTTCCAGGTAATAGCAATAATCGCACGCCAGGTTACACACCGAGCCGACAGGTTTCAACATCACATAAACGGGTTTAGCAAAAGGAGATATATAAGAATTATTCATGGTTATTTAAAACGATTCAACAATAAAATTACACAAAGGTACGATTAATCTGCGGATTAATCGGCATTTCAGAGGCTAATAATTCATTATCAAGGCATTTATTTCAGCTTTTTCTTGTAACGTTTGTAATCGGTTACAAAACCTTCGCACAGCCAGTTTGCCAAAGCCTGGCGATTATCACTGAGAATAAACCGTTTTTGGTCGAAGCTGTTTTGTATATTTCCCAGTTCCACAAATACAGAAGGGGGAGTTGTTTTTCTTAAAACATACAATCCGCGCTGGCCTACTGTTCCTGTAAATCCGCGTCCCGGCTGATGTCTGTTATATTTATGCTCGAAAGTGGACTTCATGGTCTTTGCTAAATGCTTGCTTTCGGAGTTTTTGTCCTGATAATAGAAGAAAACATCAGTCTGATGACTTTTACTACGGCTGTCGATATGCATGAAGATAGCGCGTTTGTAAAGTTCTTTATCTTTTTTGAACAAAGAATTGATCTTTTCGCTCCGTTGTTCGAGGCGGCGTACCTGGTTGAACGGGATCGGGGTGCCCATGCATGTTTCACGCTTGGTGTTGTTCAGGAAACGGTCATTGCGGATGCCGTCTTTGGCATCCTGGATGATAATGTGCACTTTGGCTCCTTTCATCATCAGGTTGCGGGCGAGGCGCAGCATGACATCGTAGGCGTATTCATCTTCATGGAGTTCTACGTTGCCCATTTTACCGATAGCACCGGGGTCGGGACCGCCATGTCCGCTGACCAGGTAGAAGCAACAGCCTTTCAACTCGGAGGAGGTGACTTGATATTGAGCTAATTCCTTGCCGAATAAGGGCTCGAAATTAGGCTTCTTCGTTGCTGTAGCCGCCGCGCCCTTTAACGGCGGCAAATGGTATTTAACGCCCATTCTAAGCGAGTTTCCACTGCCGAGTCTAGTCTTGTTTAATTTGATAAATTCATCGTGATACTCTTTTCCGACACGGTTATGACGTTTCAGGAAAAGGGTAACTCCTTCTCCTTTCTTAGGAAATGCTTTCTCTTGTGCTATGAGAGAGGCGTTGAAAATAAAGAGTACAACTAAAGTTGATAGTATGAGTGTTATTTTTCTTGCGAACATGTTTTCCGGTTATAATGCGGTAAAGATAAAAAAAGATGTTGAATAACAGAAATGTCGAAAAAGAAAAAGAGCTTTTGCAAATCTCTCTCGCGTGCGCATTTTGCTGTTGTGTTTTTTAATGTAGTATTATCTGTTTTAATATAGTATTATTTACTTTAATATAATATATGCACTTTTTGTCATGTTTCCGAGGGTTTCTGTAGCAGAAACCCCTGTTATTGTTACATAAACACTGTTTATGCTGAGTTGATGAATGTTAACTGATATTTGTGTGCAGAAGCCCATAGTTTATGTCTGCTATTTAGTTTTTTATTATCTGTTGCTGAAAAGAACGGTAGCCTTCGTGTATTTTTTATATAGATATTCAAGAGTAGCTAAAATAAAGGAATTAAATACTCTCGGGAGAAACTAAATTTTCTTCCGAATGAAATTTAAATTCTTCTCGGAAGAAATTAAAAATGGATTCGAATGGAATTTTATCAGATAAAAGCTTATTGTATTATTTAAACTTTACATATCCTAATTTCGTATACCGTATGTTTCGTGACATATAATGTTTGATTACCTTGGCAGAGCGTATATGTAGTTTTTCTCCGACTGTGTAAGCATGGTCGGAATTGCTTAATTTCCCGCTTTCGAGACTGCGGTCGGTGGCGCGGATCGTAAAGAAAAACAGGTTTTCCGAATCATCTGCTGCAATGATCTTTTGATCGACATAAAAGTGGGTGGTTCCCCGGATTATACTGGTTTTGTACGGATTGTCTTCTATCTTGACCCGGCGGATCGTAAGATGTAAGTCGGTTAATTTTTCGTCTATTTCTCCGACAAAACGGCTTACCGGCATTTTATGTGTCCGGGAGGTGTTGAGATCCTGATAGACCCATGAATAGGTAGCTGCCAGCTCTTTGAAACGCCGTTCGCTTTGGATGCGTGCTTCATATTTGTTGGCTATCCAGGTAACATATTTGGGGTCGATCAAGGCGACTTCAAACAGATGATATCCACGGTATTTGCCGAAAGAGATCATGTCGTCGGCATTGTGGGAAATGGAGGCGAGACGTATTTTGATCGTTAGTTTGGCAAAAGAGTTTGCTACAGTTGTCATCGCTTTTCCTATCGAGTTAATCACGTTGACATCCAAAGTGGAAAGGAATACATTCGGGTGATATTCCGCCGTCGGGTTATAGAACCAAAGCGTATAATAGGCAGTCTTTTCGTTCGGTAAAAGAATGTAATATACGCCTTTATCCTCATTTCTTCCTTCATTAAACACATTCAGTTTATCAAGGACAAATTGTTCGATATAATCTGAAATGTTACTCATACTCATCCTCCTCATATTCTTCCATAACAAACATAAGGAAAAAGAATGAATTATCCTAATTTTCAGCTATATATTTCCAAAGAGGGGCAGCATGTATAGCCTGTTTGATCTGGTCGGTTTTTAATAGTTCCAATACATTTTCGAGTGTGAGAATATGGACTGCCAGGTCTTCCGTATCTTCCAGGTGCTGGGGCGCGACGGGTTCGACATCGGTGGCCAGGAAGCAGTGCGTCAGGTTGGTATGCGTACCCGGATTGGCTGAGATGGTCATGTATTCACTCCAGTTGCCACCTCCGAAACCGGTTTCTTCAAGGAGTTCACGTTGAGCGGAAACGAGGGGAGAGCCGTCTTCTTTTTCGCATACGCCGGCACAAAGTTCATAGGATGTTTCTCCCAGTCCGTGACGGTATTGACTGACAAAAACGAATTTTTTATCTTTTGTGATGGCAATTACATTGATCCAGTCGGGATATTCAAACACAAAGTATTCAGGAATTTGATTGCCGTTAGGCAGTTCAACCCGTTCGCTGCGCACCGTCAGCCACGGTTTGCGGTGAAGATAGGTGCTTTCAAGCACTTTCCATGTTCTCTCTTTTAACTTTTCCATTGTAATATATTTCTAAATGTAACATCCATTCGTATCGAAATTCTTTCCTCCTTTGGGGAATAAATATTGATACAATCTAAACGTAGCTCTCTACTTAATTATTATAATCTCTTCTTTCTAATTCTGAAACAATAAACGAACATACCAACTTTATCTTTATCTTTGCACCTTCGTAAGAATGAGTAAATGAATAAAGAAGATAATTTCGGCAGACTGTTGGCTCTTTTGCTGATTACGTTTGGCATCTGCCTGGGACTATATTATCTGCCGGACAGAATATTCGGCCAGAAAATAAAAAAGGTTGACTTACTTTCGGATTTACGGGTGAAAACGCAGTCGTTGTCTATGGACTCGCTGCGTAAACAGCTCGAACAACCGGATACATTGGAAATAGATTCGGTAGCCTTGCGCGATTCGGTCATCCGTTCGACGGGGATCGACTCGGCGGCATTGGCGTTACGCGATTCTTTGTATAACGTGATGTATTCCGTTCAGGGAGCCGATTCGCTCGGTACGCATATCGAAGATTATTCGGTAGGGCATATCGGGCTGAAACGTTTCTTTGCAGCGTTGAAGAACAGGGATCAGTTGAACCGTCCGGTGCGCGTTGCTTTCCTGGGTGATTCGTTCATCGAAGGGGATATCGTTGTGGCTGATTTGCGTTCTGCCTTGCAAAAGGAGTTCGGTGGACGCGGGGTCGGTTTTGTGCCTATTGCATCCGTTGCCGCCCAGTTCCGTCCGACAATCGAGCAACGTTCGGAAGGCTGGCATACCTGGTCGATGCTGACCGATCATGAACATGGTTATACCCTTTCCGGTATGATGTTCGAACCTAAAAAAGACGGGAAGGTAACCGTCTCTCTCAAAACAACCAACCGTTATCCGGAACTGGAAACAGCTTCATCATTGAAATTCCTGTATGAGCAGAATACGGGAACACGTATGGAATTACACTATAACGGAGAGCCGGATACGATCCGTGAACTGTTGCCGCCTACCACAAAGATCACTCAATATGTATGTAAAGGGAACTTTACCGAAGCTGCTTTCTCTTTTACGGAGACGGAAGGTTTCCGGGCTTTGGGTGTTGCGCTGGAGGATAACTCGGGAGTCGTAGTCGATAATTATTCGTTACGCGGAAACTCCGGCATGATTCTAAACCGTTTGGATAGCGCACGTTGCCAGCATTTGAACGAAATACGACCGTACGATCTGATCATTCTTCAATATGGACTGAATGTTGTAAGCGACAGTGTCCTGCAGTATGGCTGGTATAATAAACGTATGGTGGAAGCCGTCCGCCACGTACAGGCTTGTTTCCCGCAGTCGGATGTATTGTTGCTGGGTGTTTCCGACCGCAGCCATCAGGAGGACGGGGAGTTTGAAACGATGCCTGCCGTGTTGGCTATGCTTCATACCCAGCGGCAGATCGCCCGTAAAGCAGGTATCCCGTTCTGGAATACGTTCGGTGCGATGGGAGGCGAGAACAGTATGGTCCGTTTCGTGGAAAACAATTGGGCAAGTAAAGATTATACCCACCTGAGTTTCAGGGGAGGACGTGAGATAGCCACGGCGTTATTCAATGCATTATTATTAGAAAAAGAATTTTATGATGAAGCAGACAAAGTGGTTCATTAACCTGTCGGTTTTGTTGGCGCTGATCGCGATCACCGTCGGGGCAAAGACTCTGTCGCCTTCCCGTACGACGTTGAAGGATGGCGTTCTTTTGCCTGATACGCTGACGGTTCCGGATACGGTTGCTTTGCCTGCCGTTTCTTATAAGATGGGGGCGGCTGTCGATTCCGTCCTGTTATCGGAAAAGGACAGTTGTGTGAGTGATTATGCCCCTCTGCATCATTTTTTTGCAGCACTCGATTCCTTGCGTGCCGGAAAAGATACGGTCGTAACAGTCGTGCAATTGGGCGATTCCCATATTCAAGCGGGTCATTATAGCGGACGTGTCATGCGGCTTCTACAACAGCAGTTCGGTAATGCCGGACGGGGCTGGATCGCTCCGTTCAAACTGAGCAAGACGAATGAGCCGGACGATTATTTTATTTCGTCTGTTATTAAAGAATGGGTAGCCGGACGTTGTATCCAACATAACAGGAAATGTCCGATCGGACCGGGAGGTATTGGTATTCAATCCGTGTCACCTTCCATTAATTTCGATATCAGCATGGCTCCTAACAATGGGGCGGGTTATTCATTTAACCAAGCGGTTATTTATCGGGGCGAAAAGTCCATGCCGATGCTGCCAGCCGGAAAGAGGAAGGATTCGGTGGAGACGGTTTTAGGTCAGACGGCTTGTGCTCCGGGAGTGATTGCGGATACGTTCCGTATTTCAGGTCTGATCGATACGTTGCAGTTGCAGAGTCCCCGCCGCAAACAAGGGACCGACAAGTTGCTGCCTGCTTCTTCTTTCAAAAATCTGTACTATGGTTTTAACCTGACCAACGGTCAGCCGGGGATTCTGTATCATTCGGTGGGAGTGAACGGTGCTATGTACGTGAATTATACGGATGAAGAGTATGTTCGCCAGCTAGCTTTATTGAATCCGTCGTTACTGATTATTTCTTTGGGAACGAACGAGACGTTCGGCAGGCGTTTTAACCGGAGTGAGTTTGCGGGACAGATTGAAGATTTTATTTCTTTGGTGAAAAAACAGATGCCTCATACGGCTATCTTACTTACTACGCCGCCCGAATGTTACAAACGGGTATATGTAAATAAGAAGCGTACGTATGTGCGCAACGAAAATACGGAACGCGCCGCAAAGACAATTGTCGATGTGGCCCGTCGGGAAGGCCTGGCTTGCTGGGATTTGTTTGCAGCAACAGGAGGTAAGACTTCGAGTGCCAAATGGCATAAAGCCGGATTGATGGGGAGAGACCGTGTTCATTTTACAAAAGAAGGCTATCAGGAGCAGGGTACGTTATTGTATCGCGCACTGATGCAAACTTATAACAAATGGAAAATTGAGAATTGAGAATTGAAAATTAGAAGAAAGTAATAGCGGTATGAATAGCGAAATAATAACAAACTTCATAAAACGAAATGTTGAGATTTGCAGTTTTGACGGTTCTACATTTTCAATTCTCAATTCTCAATTTTCAATTGCCAAACTGGGTGATGTGCTTACTTATCAGCACAATGCGCCGATACTTTTTAGTAGTGGCCTGTTTTTCTTTCTTTTCATTGGTTTCCTGATCATATACATGTCACTCAGGAAGCATTTGTTGGCGCGTATAATTTATGTGACGCTTTTTTCCCTTTATTTCTATTATAAGAGTAGCGGATTCTGGTTTTTCCTGTTGCTGTTTACGGCTACTTCCGATTTTTGTATTGCCCAGGGAATATTTCATACGGTGACTCAATGGAAGCGTAAGTTGCTGGTCGTTCTAAGTTTATGTATAAATCTCGGTTTGCTGGGGTATTTTAAGTATTTCAACTTCCTGCTGGAGATCATAGCTTCTGTTACGCGGGAGTTCGGCTATCAGTTCGGGAATACCTCCATGCAGAGCGTGACATATCAGCCGTTGGACATTTTTCTGCCTGTCGGCATTTCGTTCTTTACATTCCAGACAATCAGTTATGTTATCGACGTTTACCGGGGAAAGATCACGCCGCTGACCCGTTGGATCGATTATGTATTTTATGTGTCGTTCTTCCCGCAGCTGGTGGCAGGACCGATTGTGCGTGCCCGCGATTTTATTCCTCAGATCTATAAGAATCCGACAGTTACCCGTTCCGAGTTCGGGGAAGGTTTGTTTCTGGTTTTGTGTGGTCTGTTCAAGAAGACGGTAATATCCGATTATATCAGCATGAACTTTGTGGATCGGGTCTTTGATGCACCGCTACTTTACACCGGAGTGGAGAATTTGCTGGGCGTGTACGGATATGCTTTACAGATTTATTGTGACTTCTCCGGCTATTCGGATATGGCGATCGGTATTGCCCTGTTGCTGGGATTCCGTTTCAATATGAACTTCGATTCGCCCTATCAGTCGGCTACGATTACGGAATTTTGGCGTCGCTGGCATATCTCTCTTTCTTCCTGGTTGAAAGATTATTTGTATATTTCTCTCGGCGGAAACCGGAAAGGAAAGGTGCGTACATATATAAACCTGCTGATCACGATGCTTTTAGGTGGTTTGTGGCATGGGGCTTCCATGAGTTTTATCATTTGGGGAGCTATACACGGGGTGGCACTGGCTATCCATAAGTTTATTATGGGACGATTCAGCAGTTTTAAACAGTTAGGATCGGAGATGAAACCCTGGCGCAGGGTGTTGGGGATATTTATTACTTTTCACCTGGTTTGTTTCGGCTGGATATTCTTCCGTGCCGATTCACTGCAGACGGTGAAAGAGATGCTTTCGCAAATCTGTACAAATTTCCATCCGGAGGTGTTTGCACAATTTGTTACCGGTTACAAAGGCGTTTTTATATTGATGATAATCGGTTATGTATTGCATTTTATGCCTAAATCTGCAGAGAATGCTTTGCAGGGTGTAGTTACCCGTTCTCCGCTAGTGGTACAGGCAGTGATCCTGGTAATCATGGTCTTTGTCGTGGTACAGTTCAAGAGCGCCGGCGTACAGCCTTTTATCTATTTCCAGTTCTGATGTAAACTAAATATTTCTATAATTATGAAAGCAACCCCGATATTGTTCCTGCTCCTGGCAGTTTTTGCCAGTGGAATATCAGGAGTAAAGGCGCAACAGAATAGTTTGCCGGAAGAGCAACTTCATTTGCGTCAGGAGGTCAGACCTTATTTGGATAGTCTGATCATTGAAGAACCCAAACCGGACGATACGGATATTTCCCGGTTTCGTTTGGAAGCAGTCTTTCCGGTCAATAAATTGACTCGCTTTGGAACAAACGAAGGTGAGTTTACTGCTTTTACGCCTGATAATCCCAAGTTGAAAGGGCTTGTAACCGAGCCTGTCCCTTTGTTGGGTGGTGCCCGGATCAGTTTGATCTATTCTTTTGTGGATGATTACGAGAATGCGGTCCCTATTGCCTGGAAGTATCGGTTTGAAAGTGTGCGGCAGAAAGGCGAATCGGGAGAGGAGATGGCTTGTCAGTCTCTTTATCTGCATGTATTGAACGATCTGCGTTTTTCTAGAATTAAAGTTGGATTGATGGATGTCGTACTGTTGCCGCCGGATAATGACGGAAAACAGATAAATAATGTACCTAAGTTGGGATACCGTTCCATGAGTTTCAGCCGTGCGAATGACGATCAATATATGCTTACTTATTTGTTGAAGACAAATGAGGGTGTTTATAGTCCGATCGATCGTTCCGAAGGTTCTGACCGTACTTTTCCTGAATATATCGGCGGATCATCGGCACAATTTTGGTTTATCCGGCAAAATATGGAATATCCGGAGAAAGCCCGGGAGGAAGAGGTGAGTGGAACCGTTCTTATCTCTTGTACGGTTGAACCTGACGGCTCGGTGACTGATCCGCATGTCTTTCTCGGTTCGGAGCCGTTACTGAACGATGAAGCGATCCGTCTGGTAGGTTTGACAAGTGGAAAATGGATTCCGGCAACCCGCAACGGAGAGAATATTGCTGATGAAAAAGTGATCCCTGTTACTTTCGATCTGAATGATGATGGAATAAAAATAGTGGAACATACGAAAAAGTCCGGAAAGAAGCTGCCGCTCAAGGCTTATCTGTTTTTTGGGGCAATAGCTGTTGCCGTTATTCTCTATTTGAGAAGTAAGTTCCGGAAAAAGAACCGGAAGCCGGATCCGGCTTTACGTCCTAATATTTCTGTCAGCAATGATAAAATAGTGATCGTTGTCGGAGTGGAAGAAGCGGACGTGGAACAGATGTTACGTGTATTTACCGATATATATAATAGTTGCCGGTATGATGCGATTATTCGTATCCATCCGATGGGCAAACAGGTATTTGCCTTGACTTTCCCGTATGATATCAGCTGGGAGGTTTTCTTCGAGTTGATGGATCACCTGGTGTATTTTGATGATAATGAGCATAAGGCACAGATCAGAGCGTGGCTGACTTTACCGAAAGAATGTGAACCGGTTGCCGGACAGCATGTCATGTTGTTCTTTCAGGAGGATGATAAAGACTTTGAGCCTCTCTATATATCAACCCAATACAATCGTATCTGGAAAATAGACTACGAAACCAATACATTGAAAGAAGCAGAGGCTGGAGAAGAGTATGCTAAACCTCCTTTCGCTTATAATGAAATTGTACAGGTGAATTTTATAGAGATAGACTGATTGAAGAATCCTGTATAACAGGCTAAAACAGTTTGAATACAAGGGTATATAAAAAACGAAATGGCCAGCTTTCACAAGAGGGCCATCTCTAAACCAAAACCTTAACTATGAAAAAATTTACGTTTTTCACTTGTAAAGATACTATTTATTTCTTTATAGCCTCACAATATTCTCATTATTTTGTGTCATAAACGCACTTTTAACATAATGGCATAAGATCGGTGGTTTAGCCAAGCAGATAAAATCTTTTTCAAAAAAGTCAGAATTTAATTTGGTGGAATAAATATTTTTCGTTCCTTTGTCATATAGAAATAGTACAATGTTTGTATAATATAATATTTACCTATATGATAAAGTTCTTATTAGATTATTCCAGTGGCGTCCCGGTATACCGGCAAATCATCGACCAGATCATATTTGGCATTGCATCCGGACAATTAAAACTTGGTGAACAGCTCCCAACGGTCAGAGCCCTTGCAGTAGAACTGAAAGTGAATCTGAACACGGTCTCTAAAGCATATAAGGAATTGGAAATTAGAAATATCCTTGAAACCCAACAGGGCACCGGTACTTTTATCAACAAAACAGAAAATGTAATAGACGAAAAGGAGCGGAAAGACAAATTAAAGGATATTTGTATGCAGCTTTCCTCTGTCGCATTTAGTTATGGCTTTACTCTCAACGACATCATACACGAATTAAAGAATATTGAAACCTCTAAAAAATAATACTTATGACAGCAAATGTAATCAGCAAAGGATGGTTTAATCCCATTTCTATTTCAGTTTTGTTAGTACTGATTTTCATATCAGTTGTTCTGCATATTTTACATATTGTAAGTATGTTGGTGTTGTTGTTTCTGATCCTCTTATCGGGATTATTGGCTCTTTCGATCCGCATTGCCGACCAATGGGAGCGGGCAGTGGTGTTGCGTATGGGTAAATTCAAGGGCTTGAAAGGTCCGGGCCCGTTTATGATTATTCCTATTCTTGATAGCGTATCGGCTTATATCGACCAGCGTGTGCGTGTAAGTACTTTTAAAGCTGAACAAACTTTGACAAAAGACACTGTACCGGTAAATGTGGATGCAGTTGTATACTGGACGGTTTGGGATGTGGAAAAGGCAGCCCTGGAAGTACAGGAATATCAAAAAGCCATCGAAAACATTGCCCAGACCGGTTTAAGAGATACGATCGGCAAACATGAACTGTCTACTCTATTGCAGGAGCGCGATAAGATTGCCGAAGATTTGCAGCACGTCTTAGACAGGAATACGAATCCCTGGGGCATAACCTGTCAAACAGTCGGTATTAATGATATTGCCATACCGCAGGATTTGGCTGATGCAATGAGTAAAGAGGCACAGGCCGAGCGTGAAAGAAGAGCCCGTGTTATCCTGGGAACGGCTGAAACAGAGATTGCCGATAAGTTTGAACAGGCCAGTAAAAAATATACAGACAACCCTGTCGCGTTGCATCTCAGAGGCATGAACATGCTCTTCGAAGGCTTAAAAGAGAAAGGTTCAATGATTATTGTACCAAGTTCGGCACTGGATACTATGAATCTTGGAGCTATGGGAGGATTGGTTTCGTTGGCAAAGAGTAATGAGGCTTCGTTTAAGGAATAGTTTTAAAATTGATTTGTAGAATATTTTCTTTTATTTGAAATTCAGTAGACAAGTCTATTACTATGTCTTACAAATTAGAGGTACGTCTAAATCCATTTACACGTACCTCTAAATTTATTTACATCTGCCTCTGTCTCAAAGAACTATTCGGATGAACGAATAAAATTTCATCATCCTGTGAATAACAGAAGCCTAATCTTTTTCAATCCTTAGATGGCGTAGATCAGAACCTGAAACTTCCTGGAATACCTGTAGTCCGAACTCAGGTAAAATAGCTAGAATATGGTCGAACACATCCGCTTGAATGCCTTCGTACGGGATCCAAACAGTTGTGGCCGCGAAGAAATATAATTCCATCGGTATCCCTTTTTCTGTCGGTTGCAGTTGGCGTACCATGCATGTCAGGTCTTTGTTTACGTCGGGATTGCTTTTCAGATAGTTTACCAGGTAAGCACGGAACACGCCGAGATTGGTTTGGCGGCGTCCGTTTACGAGGATGGAACCATCGATATTATGCTCTTTGTTGTATGTTTCCAGTTCCTGTTGTTTTGTGTCGACATATTCGGTAAGCAGGGCTATTTTACGAAACTTCTCCAACATTTCCGGTGTACAGAAACGGACGCTGTTCATGTCGATGTTGATAGAGCGTTTGACACGCCGGCCGCCTGATTCCTGCATGCCCCGCCAGTTTTGGAAAGAGTCGCTGACAAGGGCGTAAGGCGGTATCATGGTGATTGTATTGTCGAAATTACGAACTTTGATCGAGTTCAGTGTCACTTCGATCACGGTTCCGTCCGCGCCGTATTTAGTCATCGTGATCCAGTCGCCCGGGCGGAGCATATCATTGGCAGATAGCTGGATACCGGCAACAAATCCGAGTATCGTATCTTTGAATACCAACATCAGTATAGCCGCCGAAGCACCTAATCCGGCAAACAATGTAGCGGGTGATTTCCCGATCAGGATACTGATGATAATGATAAACCCGACAAAGAATACAAGCACCTGAATGATCTGCACAAACCCTTTTAACGGCTTATTCTTGAAGGCTTCTTTCCTGTTGTATATTTCGAGGAGCAGATTTAATGCCGCATTAATAAAACGCAATATGACGGCAACAATATAGATACTGCAGATCATTTGGAGAATGCCGAGCAATGTAGGCATCTCAGTCCTGGGAAGTGCCAAAGGCAGCATGATATAAACCAAAATGGCGGGGATCAGGTGCATCAGCTTGTTGATGATCTTGCGTTCCACGATCAGGTCGTCCCATTGGTTTTTGGTTCTTTTGGCAAAGCGTTTAAATAATCCTAGGAAGATGTAACGGCAGGTATAATCGATGCCGACGGTTACTGCTATAACGAGAAGCAGTATAATCAGGTTATCCCATATATTTGCCGAATCGTGTACTAACCCCCATTTGATCAGATAACTGTTAATCCATTGTTGTAATTCACTCATACATTTGTCTTTAAAGTTGCGAACACAAATATAGGTAAAAAATCAGAGTCTCCCAAGTGACCGTTATCAGTCCGAGTATTGATATACTTTCAGTTCGAACTTAGGCACCATCGCAAAGAAATGATCGAATATATCCGACTGGATGCGTTCATACTCTTTCCATACTTTATTACGGGAAAAGAAATAGATTTGAATAGGCACGCCGTATTCGGTCGATTGAAGCTGGCTGATGATCAGGTCAAGGTCTGTGTTGACAACAGGTAAACTGTTCAGGTAACGTTCCACATAGATACGGAACATCTGCGAATTGGTGGGCGTAACCCCTTTATCCGGCTGGTAATCGGAGAGGAGAGGAATTTCCTTGCGGAACGTATCCAGCATATCCGGTGTACAGAATTTAATTGTATTCAGATCGAGAAAGATCGATTTCATGACCCGTCGTCCGCCGGATTCGACCATTCCCCGCCAGTTTTGGAAGGAATTATTGACCAATGTATAGGGTGGAATTGTGGAAATCGTATTATCGAAATTCTGTATTTTTACAGTGTTCAACGTAATTTCCTGCACGACACCGTTGGCATTCGATCCCGGAACTGTGATCCAGTCGCCCGGTCGCAACATATCGTTGGCAGAAAGTTGTATGCCTGCTACAAATCCGAGTATCGTGTCTTTAAACACCAGCATTAGGATCGCTGCAGAAGCACCCAGTCCGGCAAACAAGGTGGCGGGTGATTTACCGACCAGAATAGCTATAATTACAATACCGCCGATAAAGAAAGCCAGCACCTGGAATACCTGTATGAAACCTTTTATCGACCGGTTTTTATTCACTTCCTTGTGATTGTATATATCCATTATCACAAGGATAAATCCGTTGATCGCCAATAGTAATACGAATACGATATAGACAGCGCACACTTTTTGGGAGAGCAGCAATAGCTCTTTTCCCCGGATAAAAGCCATAGGAAGCAATGCGTACACCAAAATACCGGGAATGGCATGCACCAAATTGTGCACTACTTTTCGTTTGATCAGCAGTGTATCCCAGAAATAATGACTTTTTTCCGACAGCTTCCGTACACTACCCACAAAAATAAACTGACATAGATAATCGATGCCGACCGCTAAAACAATCAGCAATGCAGCAATGATAATCTCATCGAAAGTGTTTGCAATTTTTGGATGGACTCCCCATCCAATGAGGATCTTGTTCATCCAACTACCTAAATTCACCATATTATTTATATCTATTTCTCTATAAAGATAACATTTATAATTTGAAATGTGCCTGTAGGATATACTTTCACATTAATCACATACACCTTAACAACAAAAATTAATTCATAAAATGAGATCTTATTTCGTGAAAAAACATTATTTGATCTAGTCGAAGTGTTAAATAATCTCCATGGAGACTATTGGATTCTGTAAGATTTTTAGACATAATCGATTATATATTTTAGTTAATATGTGTATAATGTGTGATTGTCGTTTTATATAGCTGTGTATTTGTATATACGATTGAATATTAGATTGTTAATAAAGTGGAATGACTAGAAAAAACGTTCCTTTTTTTTAGTCACTGCAAAGTTATAATAAAAGTTAGAACAAACAATAGCGTATTTTCTATATCCCTTATAATTCATGTAGTATAAGAAATTCATTTTTTCATCTTGTAACAAATAAAATGACGCAAAAAAAGGAACGATTAATCTAGTCATTTTTATAGGGACATTGTCGATTTATTATTTAACAATATAAATCTTCAAATCACTATGATTTTTAATGGCTATTTTGAAATTTAGTAGTATGTACATTACAGTAAGTCACTCTGTGACTGACGTACTTTGTTGTGTGCAATAACGAAATTCTATAACTTTAAAACTATTGATTGTTAATCGTTTTTCATCCATTAAAATTGATCCTATGACGTTTATTTCACTGTTTCGTTATTTCTCCAAATTAAGGTATTTTAATCAATGGATAATCTTCTTGATTGATTTGTTCCTTTCCGGCTGCTCTACTTTGATTTCTTTAGGGCTTCTCTCTTATGTTTTAGCTTTTAACTATTCGATACACATATTTGCCATAGCACTGTTTTCTTCTACATTATGTAGTGCCCTTAGCTTTGTCTGCTTTAAGAGCTATAAAGGTGTTATTCGCCATTCTGCCTTCACCGAGGTTGGGCGCATCCTTCTGGTCACTTTCCTGAAGATATTGCTGTTGATACCGGTTATCGCTTATCTGGCAACCGAACTGACTTTCCGTAATATCTTATTAGGAACTCTGATCGATCTGTTCTTAACATTCTTCCTGCTGACCCTTTTCCGGGTGACACTGATTACACTGTATCATTTGGTTCTGAATATATCCAATCGCGACAAGCTTCTGATTTACGGAAGTGAAAACCGTACAACAGCCCTGTTCGGAGCCTCCTTGAATGATAAGCTGATGTACCAGGTTGAAGGATATCTTCGTTTCGGCAATAAATCTTCATTACGTATAGGCGGATATAAAGTCTATTCCGTTAGAGATCAGATCGAATTTAACAGCCTGGTTAACAGGAAAAATATCAAAGCCATTCTTTTCACAGACTTCCAGGCCATCAAAGCCGAAAGCGAACGCCTAATCCGTTACTGTGAAAAGAAGAAAGTCCGTATGCTGATGCTTCCGACTATCGACGAACTCAGAGAAGGAAGCAAAACATTGCATAATCTCCCTGCCGTACGTATCGAAGATCTATTGGGTCGTGATGAAATCCATATAAATATGGAGGAAATCGCAAATTCCCTTCAAGGAAAAGTTGTTTTGGTAACCGGAGCAGCCGGTTCGATTGGTAGTGAACTATGCCGTCAGCTATGCCATTTCGGTTTAAAGCAACTGATCTTATTCGACAGTGCGGAAACACCGATGCACAACATACGCCTGGAACTGGAAGAAAAATTCCCCGAAGTCCAGTTCGTGCCTGTTATGGGAGATATCCGTATGATCGACCGTGTCGAGAGCGTATTCAGCCGCTTTCATCCTCAAATCGTCTTCCATGCCGCAGCCTACAAGCATGTGCCTCTGATGGAGGAAAATCCCTGTGAAGCCATTCATACGAACGTCTATGGCACTCACAACGTAGCCGATATGGCAGTAAAATATGAGGTAGACAAATTCATCATGATCTCTACTGACAAAGCCGTAAATCCAACGAATGTAATGGGGGCATCCAAGCGCCTGGCCGAAATCTATGTTCAAAGTCTAAGTACTGCGATCAGTAAAGGGTTGCATCCCGGAAAGACTCGTTTTATCACGACTCGTTTTGGAAATGTCCTGGGAAGTAATGGCTCGGTTATTCCCCGTTTCCGGGAACAATTGGCAAAAGGAGGTCCGCTGACAGTAACTCACCCCGATATTATCCGTTACTTCATGACTATCCCTGAAGCCTGTCGCCTGGTGTTGGAAGCCGCTTTTATGGGAAAGGGAAATGAGATATTCGTATTCGACATGGGAACACCTGTAAAGATAGCCGATTTGGCACGCCGTATGATTGAACTGGCAGGTCTTGTCCCTGATAAAGATATAGAGATTCAGTACACGGGTCTTCGTCCGGGCGAGAAACTCTATGAAGAACTTCTGGCTACGAAAGAGAATACGCTGCCGACATCGAATGAAAAGATTTATCGTGCCCAGGTTCGCGAATACGATTTCAATGAAATCAATAATTTAATGGAACCATTGGTTCACTTGGCTATCTGTGTAAATAAAATAGGAACGGTGAAGATGATGAAAGAGATTGTTCCGGAGTTTAAGAGTAAGAATTCGGAATACGAGGTGCTGGATAAACAACAATAAATACACAGGGTGAGAAAATTGAATAGCTTTTTTCAGATACTCTTTGTTGTATTGTCCATCCTCTGTTTTATCGGAGGACACTATGTTGAAGGAATTTGTATCTGGCTTTCTCTTCTGACTTTGGCCATTTGGCTGATATTGGCAGCCAATCTCTTGATGGGAATCATACAATTGTTCACAAAGAAAAAATGGAGATGTTCTATTTCTCTCTTTGCCATTTTGCTCCACACCGATTATTTGCTGGCAGTTTATCAACTGCCTTTCTGGAATCAGCAAGAAGTAGCAGACTCGGAAGGAACTCCTTTGACTGTCGTTACTTACAATACCTGTCATTTTTATTGGGGCAAGAAGTACACAATGAATGAAGCTGCCGCTTATATAAAGGAGCTTCAGCCGGATATTGTCTGCTTTCAGGAAGCACCCGGCGATGGTTATTACCACCGTGACAGTATCCGATACGCCTTTGATTATGTTTTGTATAAATATATCAGCCGACGTACCGACCATTTACCGACAACAATTTACAGCCGTTACCCCATCCATTCGGTAAAGGCTCTTTATTACGAAAACTCTCAGAACATGTCATTGATAGCTGATGTACGGATAAACAATCAATACATCCGTGTAATCAACAATCATTTTGAGACGACAAGTGTCAATGCTTATATAGGTAGAATCATTGCGCCTAATAAAGAGTTTAAGACCCGTATGAAAGCCATCAAAGAATTGTTTCTACAGATGAATCGCAATAACCGGAAACGGGCAGACCAAGCAAATACAATCCGTACAGAGATTGAAAATTCTCCTTATCCTGTACTTGTTTGCGGAGATTTCAATGATACACCGGCTTCTTATGCATACCATCAGGTTCGAAAAGGGTTGACTGATGGCTTTCGGGAGTGTGGGAGTGGGTATCAATATACATTCCGGCAGTTGTATAAGCCTTGGAGGATAGATTATATTTTTTATTCGAAATCACTGAAAGGCTATGACTGTTATTCGCCGGAGACATCTTATAGTGATCATAATATGGTGGTTTGGAAAGGGATGATGAATTGAATTCGATTAAAAATTAGAATAAAATGGTTTATCCTTTTGATGATGTTCTTTATGTTATAGGAAATGGTTTTGATTTTCACCATGGTGTGAAGTGTAGTTATAACAGTTTTTGTCATTGGTTGAGAAGACATCATATAGAACTATTTTATCGTTTAGAAAGACTCTGTCGTGTGGATTTTTTGTGGTGTGAATTTGAAAGAGCGTTAGGATATGTTTCACGTGAAGAGTTTCTTTTAAATGGAGTAGCTTGGTTACCTAGCAACTGGGATCCAGATAGAGATTCTTATGCAGAGTTATTCTATGCAGAGGATATCGCAAGAAATGAAGCTGATTCTTTTTGGACAGATATACAAAAAAGTTTTGTAAATGGGTATTGACTATCAAGTGGGATCCTCTATATAACCAGAAAAAGGTTATGATTGATACAGAAGCTCGTTTCATAACGTTTAATTATACACCATTTCTTGAAACTCAGTACGGTATTCTGGCTGAGAATATTCTTTATATACATGGGAAGCGAGCAGATAATCTGAATCCTCCGTTAATTGGACACGGTGGTAGTGATACTTTTCATGATTGGTCTGGAAAAAATAAACAATGGAAACACTATTATCAAGGTTCATATTCTCAATTACCGGAAGTTGGGGTGTTTACAGAAAGTGTAGAAACTTTCTTTGTAGAGTCGATAAAACCTGTATCATCACTTATTCATAAATATGAATATTTTTTTTGATGACCTTTATGATGTGAAGCATATCTATGTTATGGGACACTCTCTTGGAAATGTCGATTTGCCTTATTTTAAAAAGATATCATCTTGTAATAGTACTCCTAAAAAAATAAATTGGCATGTAAGTTATTATGCAGATAGTGAACGTGAAAAACTGAAGAAATTAATGCAAGATAATATAATGGACCAAGGGGCATCATTGGAGTTGTTCAAGATGGAAGAAATACAGTTTACTTCCAGATAATTTGAATCTCTAGCAAGTTCAAATTATCTAGAATAAGATTTATAAGTATAGATACAATGAAAATAGTAGTAGCAGGAACAGGTTATGTAGGTCTTAGCATAGCCACTCTTTTGGCACAACATCATCAGGTGATAGCAGTTGATGTTATTCCAGAAAAGGTTGAAATGATTAACCGTAAGCAATCGCCTATTCAAGATGAATATATAGAGAAGTTTTTATCAGAAAAACAATTGGATTTGACTGCAACACTTGATGGAGCAAATGCTTATCGTGATGCAGAGTTTGTTGTAATTGCAGCTCCGACTAATTATGATCCGGTGAAAAACTATTTCGATACACACCATATTGAAGATGTGATTGACCTTGTTTTAAGTGTGAATCCGAATGCTGTAATGGTAATAAAGTCGACTATTCCGGTTGGATATTGCCGAAGTTTGTATGTAAAATACGCTCAGGAAGGAATTCAAAAGCTTAACCTTCTTTTTTCTCCGGAGTTTCTTCGTGAGAGCAAAGCTCTTTACGATAATCTTTATCCAAGTCGTATTATTGTAGGCTATCCTAAGATTATCGATAATGAGCAATTTTGCGAGGAAAACGAAGATATAAAAGCTATTGCCGATATACCTACTTTAGAAAAAGCCGCTCATACTTTTGCTTCTCTTTTGCAGGAAGGTGCTATAAAAGAAGATATTCCTACCCTTTTCATGGGAATGAAAGAAGCAGAAGCAGTCAAGCTTTTTGCTAATACCTATTTAGCTTTGCGTGTTAGTTATTTTAATGAATTAGACACTTATGCTGAAATGAAGGGTTTGGATTCGCAAGCTATTATTCAGGGAGTAGGTCTTGACTCTCGTATCGGTACGCATTACAATAATCCAAGTTTTGGTTATGGAGGATATTGTTTACCCAAAGATACTAAGCAGTTATTGGCCAACTATCAGGATATTCCTCAGAATATGATGAGTGCAATTGTTGAAAGTAATCGGACGAGGAAAGATTTTATTGCTGATCAGGTATTATCCAAAGCTGGTTATTATGGTTATAGTGAACAAAATCATTTTGATCAAAAACAAGAAAAAGAATGCGTAATAGGTGTATATCGACTTACGATGAAATCTAATTCTGATAATTTTCGTCAGTCGGCTATTCAAGGTATAACGAAACGTCTTAAAGCGAAAGGTGCGCAAGTCATTATTTATGAACCTACTTTAGAGGATGGAAGTACATTTTTTGGTAGTAGGGTTGTGAATGATTTAATTTCTTTTAAAAAGCAAAGTCAAACTATCATAGCAAATCGCTATGACAGTTGGTTGGATGATGTGAAAGAAAAGGTTTATACAAGGGATATATTTAGGTGTGATTAATAAAATAATAAAATGAAAGGTATTGTTTTAGCTGGAAGTTCGGGAACCCGTTTATACCCTGTAACAAAAGGAATAAGTAAACAACTGTTACCCATATTTGATAAACCTATGATTTACTATCCTATTTCTGTGTTGATGTTGGCTGGTATTCGAGATATATTGATTATTTCAACTCCTTATGATTTATCAGGATTTAAACGGCTTTTAGGAGATGGATCAAATTTGGGTGTTAGATTTGAATATGCAGAACAACCTTCTCCTGATGGTTTAGCACAGGCTTTTTTGATTGGAAAAGAGTTTATAGGAGATGATTCTGTATGTTTAGTTTTGGGAGACAATATTTTTTATGGTAGTTTTTTTACTCCAATGTTGAAGGATGCTGTTAATAATGCAGGCAAAGGAAAAGCTACAATTTTTGGCTATTGGGTAAATGACCCAGAAAGATATGGTATTGCAGAATTTGATAGTGAAGGCAATATTGTGAATCTCGAAGAGAAACCAGATCAACCCCAATCTAATTATGCTGTTGTTGGTTTATATTTTATCCAAATAAAGTTGTTCAGGTAGCTGAAAATATAAAGCATTCAGATCGTGGAGAATTGGAAATAACATCAGTTAATCAAATATTTTTAGATGCTGGAGATTTGAAGTTACAAAAACTCGGAAGAGGATTTGCCTGGCTGGATACTGGAACACATGATTCACTTAGCGAGGCTTCAACTTTTATTGAAGTAATAGAAAAGCGTCAAGGTTTAAAGGTTGCTTGTTTAGAGGGGATTGCTTTGCGCAATGGATGGATAACAGCAGATAAAATGCGTGAATTGGCTAAGCCAATGCTTAAAAATCAATATGGGCAATATTTATTAAAAGTGATAGAGGAGTTGGGGTTATAAACAAGTAAGAAAAATGGGTCTGATTTATAAAAAAAATATTATCGTAACAGGAGGAGCAGGTTTCATCGGTTCCCATGTTGTTAGGCTTTTTGTTAATAAATATCCTGAGTATCGGATTATTAATGTAGATAAATTAACATACGCGGGAAATTTGGCAAATCTTAAGGATATAGAGAATATGCCTAATTATGTTTTTATCAAAGCTGACATTTGTGATTATGAAAAGATACGAGAGATTATACAACAATATCAGGTAACAGGAATTATTCATCTTGCGGCAGAAAGCCATGTAGATAGAAGTATTAAAGATCCTTTTACTTTTGCACGAACGAATATATTGGGAACACTGACATTGTTGCAAGCCGCTAAACTTTATTGGGAATCTCTTCCTGAAAAGTATGAAGGAAAGCGTTTCTATCATATCTCTACCGATGAGGTGTATGGTGCTTTGGAAATGACCCATCCCGAAGGTATTGAACCGCCGTTCTCTACAACTGCCTCTTCCTCAGTACTTCATTTGGCATATGGTAAAACCTTTTTCTACGAAGATACAAAATATAATCCGCATAGCCCTTACTCTGCAAGTAAGGCTAGTAGTGACCATTTTGTACGTGCCTATCATGATACATACGGCATGCCTACTATTGTGACGAATTGTTCCAATAATTATGGTCCTTATCAATTCCCTGAGAAGTTGATTCCTTTGTTTATTAATAATATCCGTCATCGCAAACCATTGCCTGTTTATGGTAAGGGTGAAAATGTGCGTGACTGGTTGTACGTGGAAGACCATGCTTGTGTTATTGATTTGATTTTTCATAAAGCCAAGATAGCTAACACTTATAACATTGGAGGTTTTAATGAATGGAAGAATATTGATATTGTGCGTGTATTGATTGAGACAACAGATCGTTTGTTGGGTAATCCTAAAGGACATTCCTTGGAGCTTATTTCATATGTGACAGATCGTTTGGGACATGATATGCGTTACGCAATAGATTCGACAAAATTGAAAAATGAATTAGGGTGGGAACCTAGTTTGCAATTTGAAGAAGGTCTAGAAAAAACTGTTCAATGGTATTTGGATAATCAAGAATGGATGGACAATGTGACATCTGGTGATTATCAAATGTATTATGACAGTATGTATAAAGGTAGATAAGTTTATGTCGCAGAATCTTAAGCATAAAACTATCACAGGAGTTATTTGGAGTTCTTTTGAACAATTTTCTGTATCAGGTATTCAGTTTTTAGTCTTGGTTATTATGGCACGACTGTTGACACCTTCTGATTATGGACTAGTTGCTATGTTGCAGATTTTTATAGCGGTCTCTCAATCTCTTATAAATAGTGGTTTTTCTCAGGCTTTGATACGTAAGGTGGATAGAACTCAATCGGATTTATCTACAGTTTTTTATTTCAATATAATAGTTGGATTAATACTTTATGCAATTCTTTTTGTTTGTGCTCCTTTTATTGCACGCTTTTATTCTGCTCCAGAGCTGGTCAATATAACTCGTGTTGTTGCTCTTGGACTACTTTTTAATTCAATAACTGTGGTACAACGTACGCTCCTGACTATTGAAATTAATTTTAAAAAGCAGGCGAAGGCTACTCTGGTTTCAGCAATTGTTTCTGGTATTATAGGTATTTCACTGGCATATTATGGTTTTGGTGTTTGGGCCATTGTGGCACAACAAATATCTAATTTAGGATTAAATGCTCTTATTTTATGGTTGATATCACATTGGCGTCCAGTTGGCGTGTTTTCTATGCAATCTTTTCGAGAATTATTTGGATTTGGATCCAGATTGCTTGTTTCAGGTTTAATAGATACATTGTATCGTAATATGTATTTGATTGTAATTGGTAAAGGTTTTTCAAAAGCTGATTTGGGATATTATACTCGTGCTCATCAATTTTCAGATTTTCCTGCCGCTTCATTAACGGGGATATTTCAGAGAGTGACTTATCCGGTGCTTTGTACTATGCAATCTGATAATGCGAAATTGGCATCTAACTATCGTCGATTATTACGTTTAGTGGCATACATTATTTTTCCGATAATGATAGGTCTTGCTGCATTATCTAAGCCTTTAGTTTTATTGTTACTTAAAGAACAATGGCTTTTTACAGCAGATTTATTAATGATTATTTGTATAAGTATGATGTTCTATCCTATTCATGCCATTAATTTGAACTTGTTGCAAGTAGAAGGGCGTTCTGATTTATTTTTACGTTTGGAGATTATAAAGAAAATAATAGGTATTGCAATTTTGTGTATAACTATTCCAATGGGATTAATAGCTATGTGTATTGGACAGATATTCAGTTCGGTTATTTGCTTAGCTGTAAATACACATTATACAGGAGAATTAATTCAGATAGGTTTTGCGGCACAAATGAAAGATTTACTACCGACATTGTTTTTGAGTTTTAGTATGGGAGCAATAGTCTTTATTGTTTCAACATTTGTTGCCAGTAATATATTGCAGCTCGTTTTAGGTGTGTTTATTGGAGTATTATATTATATAGTAATATCATATTTTTTTAATATTTATGAATTTAAAGAGTTTATTTCTTTAATAAGTAAACGATAATTATGAATGAAAAGTTAATAACTGTAACATCTCCTCTATTACCTGATTTTAAATGTTTTGAAGACTATTTACAGGAGATTTGGAATAGTAAATGGATTACGAATAATGGGAGTTTCCATAAAAAACTAGAAGCTGCTTTGTGTGAGTATTTGAAAGTACCTTATATTAGCCTTTTTACAAATGGAACACTTCCACTAATTACAGCCTTGCAAGCTCTTCGCATTACAGGTGAAGTGATTACTTCTCCGTATAGCTTCGTTGCAACTACCCATTCCTTATGGTGGAACGGCATTAAACCTGTGTTTGTAGATATAGATCCTGCTACTGGTAATCTTGACCCCAATCAAATAGAAGTAGCTATAACTCCTAAGACTACGGCTATCATGCCTGTACACGTTTATGGAAAACCTTGTGATACTCAACGTATTCAAGAAATAGCTAACAAGTATGGTTTAAAGGTAATTTACGATGCAGCTCATGCTTTTGGGGTGGAAGTAAATGGGGAAAGTATCCTTAATGCAGGGGATATGTCTACATTAAGTTTTCATGCCACCAAAGTGTACAACACTATCGAAGGAGGAGCTTTAGTTATACATGATGAACAAACTAAAAAAAGAATCGACTATCTGAAGAACTTCGGTTTTGCTGGAGAAACAGAAGTTGTTGCTCCAGGTATCAATAGTAAGATGGATGAGGTTCGTGCTGCTTATGGCTTGCTAAACTTGAAGCAAGTGGATGCGGCTATTGAGGTACGTCATCAGATTGCAATTAAATATCGTAAAGCCTTGCATAATGTAGAAGGCGTTGCTTTCTTTGATGATATGCCCGGCGTGAAGCATAATTACAGTTATTTTCCCATTTTCATAGATGCAGAGAAATATGGCATGACTCGTGATGAACTTTATTTCAAAATGAAGGAACACGATGTATTGGGGCGTCGTTATTTCTATCCATTAATTAGTACTTTCTCTACCTACCGTAGTTTGCCGAGTGCGGTACCAGAGAACTTGCCCCATGCGTATCAGATGGCAGATAGTGTGATTTGTTTGCCAATGCATCATGCGTTAAGTGAAAAAGAGGTACAGAAAGTATTGGAAATAATTGTAAAATAAAAATTAAGATATGAATTTACGTAATTTTTATTTACGCCAGTGTTATTGGATAAAAGATTTTCTTTCCGGACAAAAAATGTGGAAACATTATAAGGATATAATTTACATATCTGATAATAAGAATATTATCGACGGAGAGAAGAAAAGGAAGCAATATATTTCTTCTATTCTTTCTTTCGCATCAACGAATGTTCTGTTTTATCAACCTTATAAGGGTTTAGAATTGAAAGATTATCCAATCTAGACAAGCAAACCATCCTTTTACAATATGAAAAGTTTCTTACGCCATTGGCTCTTATTCCTGGACAAAAGGGAGAGATACATATCCAAAAAACATCTGGTTCAACTGGAACACCTTTTGAGGTATATCAAGACACCAATTGTCGTATTCGTCGGATAGCTACTATTAAAGTAGAAAATGATGCTATAGGCTTTCATTCGTTTGAACCTATGATGCATTTGCGGGCAATGGCACATTATTGGAATTGGGGAAAAGGCGAAATGATTCGTTTTAATAAAGATTTGAATATTTATTATGTAGATAATGCTAACCTTGATGATGAAAAGATTAAGGTTATTGTGGATACGATTAGAAGTAAAAAAATTAAGGTGATTCGTGGTTATATGACTACGCTTGATATTATTACTCGATTTGCGGTTAAAAATCATATAGATTTTCCTCATCGTCCTTTTTTTATATCTGTGGGTGAGCTACTCTTGGAATCCCTTAGATTGCGTATAGTGAATCAGCTTCAATGTCATGTAATTAGTCAATATGGGAATGAAGAAAATGGCATTTTGGGTTCTTCTGCTATAGATGGTATTGGAACTACCATATTCTTAAATAAAGCAAACAGTTTCGTTGAAGTTTTGAAATTGGATACTGACGAACCAGTTGTAAAGGGAGAGATTGGAAGAATTGTAGTTACTGATTTTACAAACTATGCTATGCCCATGATTCGCTATGAACTTGGTGACTTGGCTTCTATAGGTGAATTAGCACCTGATGGAACTATTCTTTCTCTTGAAAATCTTTGTGGTCGTAAGACTGATATGATATTTCGTACAAATGGAGAGCCTATTGATTTGTTTAATAGCATTCCTGCTGAAATATTTAACAACCCGGATTTGCGGCAATGGCAATTTATTCAAACGGATGAGAAAAATTATCTTTTACGTCTTAGTTTGGATAGAGATTGTAAAAATGTAGTAGAAATAGCAGAAAGAGATTTAAAAATTCTGTTAGGAGCTGATGCTGTTATTACTGTTGAGTGTGTAAATGAAATACCTGTGCTCAGTTCTGGCAAGCGTAGAGTTGTGATTAATGAATGGAGGAAATAGAGATATTTTGTAAAGAGAATGAATAAAGAGATTTACATATTAGGTGTAGGACGCAATACGATTGTAACTATTGATTTGGCTGAATGTTGTGGCTATCGTGTAGCTGGACTTTATCATTATCTGTCTGATCGAATGGGAGAACAATATTTCGATCATACCATTATTGGTTGCAATGATGAATTATTTGAGATGGATTTGTCAAACATGCAGTTTGCTATTAGTGTTGGGGACAATGATATCAGAGCATATTTATATAATGCGATAGTAGAAAGAGGGGGGAAGGTCGTTACTTTAATCCATCCAACAGCAATAGTCTCAAAGTACGCTACAATTGGTGATGGTGTTTGTATTCATGCACTAAGTGTGGTTTCGCCAGATGTAGTAATAGGAAATGATTGTGTAATTTCACATAATAATTTAGTTACACATGGAGTGAGAATGGAAAATCACTGCTTTATGGCTAGTAACGTAATATTGGGAGCCAATACGGTTGTGGATGATTTTTCATTTATTGGATCAGGAGCTACAATAATATCTACAAAAGTGGGACGTTTGGGGAAGCATTCTTATGTAGGAGCTGGAGCGGTGGTAACAAAACCTGTAGGTGATGGTTGTGTAGTTGTTGGAAATCCAGCAAAAATATTTAAGACTGATAGCTTGTGACGTTGGTGTCCTGTTAGCGTCTTGAAAAAGATGTATCGCCTAAGATTGCAGATTAATAATCAATAAAATAAAGACAACAAAGTAATAAATAAAAAAAAATCAATTCTTTTTTGCTTTTTTCAATGGACAAAAGTTGCATTGAGGATATTAAATTTATTTAATGCATGAGTAGAATTTATCATATTTTGCCATCCAATACCTCTCATTTGGTATGTGGCATAGTGGAGTCATTAATAAAAGATTTTAGTGATTTAGATTTATTTTTGATATTGATCGGTGATAAAATAGATAAAAGGAATTTGTATCAATCTATTTTTGAAAAAGAAAAATTTGATAATTATTGCTTTTTTGTCTCTATTGGGGATTTCTTTAAAAGCGATTTCCATGCTGAAAAAATAATTGTCCATGGAGATAATTTGAAATGGCTATTCTATTTGTCTTTAAGACGTAATATATCTGTAAATTGGATTAATTGGGGTAGCGGTCTTAAATTAAACTCTAATATTAAGTCTTATTTGATATATTGGGTGAAAAGGTTTATATATTCTCGTCTTAATAGTGTTGTGGTGCTGATGTCTCCAGATAAGAATGATTTAATAAAAAATTTCTCTATTAATAATGTCTTTGTTATTCCGTATTTGAGCAAAACTTCTGATGTTTATTCTTTTCCTGAAAATGATATATATGTCAGAAAAAATAGCTCGAACAAATTACAAGTTTACTTAGGTAATAATGCTACATGTATTTCTTTTTATATTGACTTTGTTGAGAAAATGTGTAAATGTAAAGGAAATATAGAAATACAGTGTATGCTTCATTATTCTTTGAATAAAGAAAATTTAGAATATAAGAATTTAATATTTAGTGGAGAAAAATTGTGGGAAAATGATTTTTGTGTGAACACAAAATTTTATAGTTTAAGAGATTATGTGGATTATATGAATCTATGTGATGTCTATGTATGTGGAGTTAGTAGACAAACAGGTTTAGGAGCTATTTATACTTGTTTACGTTTGGGTAAGAAGATCTATTTATCGGGTAATAATTATGAATATATTTCATCTTTGGGGTGTAAAATATTTAACTGTAATGAGTTATTTAAAGATCCATATCATATTAATATACCATTGTCTAAAGAAGATAAATTACATAATTATAGAATAATAATGAATTTGTTGGATAAAAATATTCTGAAAAGTAAATGGAGTGAATATTTTTCTTTTGTATCAAGATAAATTGTCAATATTCCTCGGTAGTGGCAAGATAGCTCGGTTTTCAGCAGCTTATTATACCTTTATAACGACCTGTCAGCTGCAGGATGTTTCAGTGTTTCAATATCTGAAGCTGTGTAGGGATTATGAGAATCTTCTACCTAGAAACATTGGCTTGAGTCATAATTAAAAAAAGCAATTCATTTTGACTTTGTTTAGTTGGAAACTGTTTGTTGGCGGCTTTTATAGATAATACGTCAAAATTGGACACTAACGATTAAATACCTTTATAGATTTATATTAGCATATGAATATTGTATTTTTTTCAAACCATCTAAATCTTCATCAATTACCTATAGCTGACGAGTTGTATAAGTTAACAGGCGGAAATTTTTGTTTTGTTGAGACACGACCTATGACTATAAGTGCAATGAAGGGAGGAAAGGTTGATTTTTCGAATCGTCCATATCTTATCCAAGCATGGAAGAGTGAGAAATGTTATTTGGAAGCAAAATCTTTGGCTATAAATTCTAATGTTGCTGTGTTTGGTGCAGAATCATTAGAGTATGAAATTTTGCGAATGAAAACATCCCAAAGGTTGGCATTCGAGATGTCTGAAAGATGGTTAAAACGAGGATGGATAAATCTATTTTCTCCACGATTATTACAATATCAGTGGTATTATCACACATTATTTCATAATAAGCCATTATATAAATTATGTTCTAGTGCTTTTGCGGCAGGAGATCAATATAGAATGTATTCTTTTCGTAATCGTTGTTTTAAATGGGGATATTTTACAAATGTAGATGCAGATTTTGATTTTAAAACTTTAAAACAGAAAGAAATAAGTCGAAAAGAAAAAATTCACTTTATGTGGTGTGCTAGATTTTTAACTTGGAAACATCCAGAATTACCTGTTTTATTAGCAGAGCGATTAAAATCAGGAGGTTATTGTTTCCAAATAGATATGTACGGTGAGGGAGAAATGCTAGAAACAGCGAAAATGCTAGCTCAAAAATTGAATGTTGATGATGTTGTTCACTTTTGGGGTAATGTCCCTAATGGGCAAGTGTTAGAACAAATGCGCAAGCACGACATATTTTTGTTTACTTCTGATCGTAATGAAGGATGGGGAGCTGTTGCTAATGAAAGTATGAGTAATGGATGTGCTTTGGTTGGATCAGATGCAATAGGAAGTGTTCCTTTTTTAATTAAGCATCGAGAAACTGGCTGTCAGTTTCAATCTCAAAATATAGTGTCGTTAGAGAAAGAAACAAGGTGGTTGTTAGATAATCCTATTGAAATCAATAGAATACAACATAATGCGGTGAAGTTAATGCAAGAAGTCTGGAGTCCAAGCAAGGCGGCTCATTCATTACTTCAACTAATAAATGATTTAGAAAATGGGAATACAATTAGTATAGATAAAGGCCCTTGTAGTAAGGCCGAGTTATTTTAAATATCTAAATATGAATACTTTACTTTTATTTATAACGAGAACAATTTTCTTATTGATTCCTGATATTAGAGGCTTTAAGTGTAAGCGTTTTTTATTACGTTTATCTGGTGCTAGAATAGGAAAAAATGTAAGAATCTGCTCATCGGTTCATATAATAGGAAATGGTAATTTGACAATTGGTGATAACACTTGGATTGGACATGAAAATCTGATTGTTTGCTCTGCTGATATAATCATAGAACAGAATGTAAATATTGCTCCACGTTGCTATATAGGGACAGGAACACATGAAATAGATCCTGAAGGTGTAAGTATTGCAGGATGTGGGAAAAGCTTGCCGATTACAATAGGCAATGGCGCATGGATTTGTGCAAACTCAACAATTATAGCAGGTTCTGTTATTGGAGAGAAAGCTATTGTTGCTGTAGGTTCTATTGTAAAAGGAGAAGTGAAGAAATATGAAATAGTTGGCGGAGGGTTAGCAAAGCATATTAGATTTATCTAATGTGATAGAAAATCTAAAAGTAAATTTAATAAACAATTTTTATTAAGGTATACAGAGATAGTATTCTTTGTTTTTATATTAAGAGTGTATATGTCTATCTATAAATTTATATCAGTTCATGAATATTGTGTTATAAAAAAAAAGTGATTCAACCATGCGGAAATTAATAAAAGAAATAATAGTGTTACAGGCAAGTCCGACTTCTAAAGTTTGTAAATGTCTAGCAATAATTATGTCAATAGCTCTGGTTGTTCAAGCTGCAGGTTTTATGTTTTGGTTTCCTTTTGTAAAGCAATTATATTATTGTGCTATTGTATTTAATATCTTGTATATATTAGGCGGAGGAATAGCTTTTGATAGACGCTTTATGATATTTTTGACCATTTTGGGGCTTAATGCGTTTCTGTTACCAATAGACCCAATTTTTGAAGCAAAAGCTCGTTATTGTTTATTTGTATTAGTAATGATAATATGTTCACCTTTGATAAAAACTCAAAGAGCTATTGTGTATAGGCAATATGTGTTTAAATATACAATGTTAGCAATGGTTCTATTGGGAGTGGGTTCTTTTCTCAGTTTTTTTCTTGGTATAAATATGATGCCTTATAATAGGGGAGAGTTTGATAGTTTGGAACTATATTTAGAATATGAATCAAACGGAGGTCGTTTTAGTGGGTTATTTGCTCATTCCATGACTATGGGGCCGATTTCGGCATTGGTTGCTATAATATTTTTTGTTGTGTATCAAAAATACAATAAAAAGATTTTTATGGCTCTGTTCTTTTGTTCTGTTTTGGCTGTTGTAATGTCTGCTTCTCGTTCCGCTTTATTTGCATTGGTTACTTCCATATTTTATATTATATTCTTTGTATCTAATGCATCAAAAAGTAAGAAACGAATTGTAGGATTATTATTTGTTGGAGTACTTTTCGTAGCTCCATTTGCAGAACGTGCTTTTAAAGGTCTTGTTAATAAGCAAATGAGTCGTTTGGAACAGAATGATGGAAAACTTAATTCACGTGACGAAAAGTTTCAGGCTCGTCTCAATGAGTTTTATGACTCTCCTTTGTGGGGGGTAGGTTTTGCGTCTATAAATGGTAAACGTTATGATAAACAGAATAATGGTCAAATAGAACCAGGCTCTTCACATTTAGCAGTACTTTCAATGACTGGACTTATAGGAATGTGCTCATATATAATTGTATTATTATATGCTTTTAATACAACTAGAAAATCGAATGACTCTCGGGCGTTAATGTTACAAGGATTGTTTATAGCATATTTTGCGCACATGTGGTTTGAAGGTTATGTTTTTGGTGCTGGAGGAATATTATGTTTCATGTTTTGGCTTGTAATATCCCAATGTTTTGACTACAAATATATTGTAAGAAATGGAGATTGCGCTTTTTGCTAATAACCTGAATCATCATCAGATAGGATTGGTGGATAAGTTGTGTCATTTAATCAATGCAGAATATGTATTCATAGAAACAGACTTAGAACGTCTCTACTTTCGGTATAAGTTCGAATTGATGTTTAGTCAGGAGTCCTCCAAGTCTTTTGCTTGAGGCATAAAGTTTTTTAAACCTTATCTGTTACAATTTACCCTATGCCAACCAGAAGGTACTTTTTAAGAAAACTTCGGGTATCATTTGGGGAATATTTAAAGGATGTAGTATGCTTATAGTATTGACTATTTAAAGAAGTTATAAAGTATATGAAACAATTTAAAATCCTTCATTGTCTAAATTATATAGACTTATCTATGGGAGGACCCTCTCGTAGCGTTCCTTCATTATGTTTAGCTTTGAAAAAAGAGGGAATACAATCTATTGTGTTATCGCATAACTCTCTAAATGCGAATGTGGAGATGCTTCGAGATACGGGTATTGATCTCCTGTTAAAAGATCCTCCAGTAGGTCTGCTAAGCAAGGTTTTTGACAAGGTTTATGCAGATGGTTTTTCATTAAATGGTACGATTGTTCATTTGCAACATATATGGTCTCCCTCCCTTCATTATATGGCAAGGCGTTGTAGAAAAGAAGGAATACCTTATCTTGTTAGTCCTCGTGGCTCATTGGAGCCTTGGTCAATGCGTCAGAAGAAACTCAAGAAGAATTTAGGTATGATGTTGTACCAAAGAGAGGATATTGTAAAATCAGCTTGTATTCATGCAACAGCTAATAGTGAACGCGATAATATTAGAGCACTTGGATTTAAAAATCCTATTGCTGTGATTCCTAATGGAATTAATATAGAAAATTATCCTATAAAGGAATTTAAGAAAAAGGATGGGAAGAAAACAATTCTGTTCTTATCTCGCATTCATCCAAAGAAAGGATTGGATTTACTTTTTGAGGCTTGGAGTCAAATACCATATGATACTCGTCGGACTTGGCAAATAAAAGTTGCAGGAGAGGGAAATTTAGAATATGGAATTGAAGATTTGAATGCTTTGGTTTTGAAAAAGTATTTAAATATAGACATTGAAATAATAGGTCCTCAATATGGCCAAGAAAAGATTAAATGTTATCATGATGCAGATATTTTTGTATTACCTACTCATAGTGAAAACTTTGGTATGGTAATAGCAGAGGCAATGTGTTGCGGTGTACCTGTAATAACAACTACTGGTACTCCTTGGGCTGAACTTCGAGATCAGGATCTTGGATGGTATATTGATTTGTCTGTAGATAATTTGAAGGTATCGCTTACAGCGGCTATGAATTGTTCTGATGAAGAGCGCTTTACAAAGGGAAAGAAATCAAGAGATTTAATTTTAAATGAATACTCTGTAGAGGCTATTTCTTATAAATACAAGCTACTTTATGGATGGATTGCAGGAGAATGTGATCAACCAGAGTTTATTTATTAGAGTTAGAACAATCTTTTTGTTTGTGTCTAATTTTACTTTCTATCCTTGTAACAATAAAATAGAGAACTTTGTAGCTGTAATCTAAAAATGATGTATAACTACTTTACCGCGAACCATCCGAGGGAGAGGTCTTTATTGTGATATCTAAGGATAAAATAATCCTGAAGATTCAATAAAAAATAAACACTATGAACATCCTATTCTTAACAATGTCTTCCGGTCTTACTAATCTTGAAACCAGCGGTATCTATACAGACCTAATATGTAAGTTTCGTAATAATGGTCATGAAGTATATATCGTCTATCCAAGAGAGCGCAGACAGAAACTACCTACAGAAGTAATCCATTTACAAGGCGTACACCTTTTAGGAGTAAAAACGCTGAACGTAACAAAAACAAATGTAGTAGAAAAAGGGATTGGGCAAGTTCTGATGGAAAGTCTGTTTCAGTCAGCTTTAAAGCGATACTTTGGAAATATTAATTTCGAATTAATTCTTTATTCTACGCCTCCTATAACCTTTACGAAGGTAATAAAATATGTAAAGAAACGTAACCCTAAAGCAATAAGTTACTTGCTGTTGAAAGATATTTTCCCTCAAAATGCAGTGGACCTGGGAATGCTGACAAAAAATGGATTGAAAGGACTGCTGTATAAATCCTTCCGCAAGAAAGAGAAAGAGCTTTATCGTATTTCTGATTATATTGGCTGTATGAGTCCAGCAAATGTACAGTATGTATTAAAACATAATCCGGAGGTGGATCCGGCGATTGTGGAGATTGCTCCTAATTCATACGAAATACCGTCTCAGTTTATAGAACAGAAGAGAGATGTTTCGGAGTGTATTCGTCGAAAATATAATCTCCCCATCGATAAGCCTATTTTTATTTATGGGGGAAATATGGGAAAGCCGCAAGGGATTCCTTTCTTAATAGAATGTATGAAAGCGGTTAAGGATCGGAATGATTGTCATTTTGTGGTAATAGGGGATGGGACTGAATATCCTAAGTTGAAGATGTTTATGGAAAAGTATCAACCGAAAGCAGTCTCGTTGTTCCAGCGTTTACCGAAAACAGATTATGATACTTTGGCTAGAGCTTGTGATGTGGGGCTGATTTTTCTGGATTATCGTTTTACTATACCTAATTATCCCAGCCGATTATTGCCTTATCTGATGGAACGGAAACCGATTATTGCCGCCACAGACCCTAATTGCGATACAGGCAGTATTGCTGAGAAAAATGGATATGGATTTTGGTGTCCTAGCAATCAAGTGGAGCTTTTTACAGCAACAATAGATAAGATGTTGGCTTCGGATATTGAAGCGATGGGAGAAAGAGGATATCAATTTTATTTGAATAATTATACAGTTCAACATACTTATAATACGATTATTAAGCATGTTGATAAATATAGCACGCAAACAACAGAATCCCCAATCAAATGAACCCTGTCATTTGCGTGCCAAAAATTTCAAATCCTTCGATACTCCCACTCGGCATCAAAACAAGGACACGCCTTGGGTGCATGCGGATTGAGTCGATTATGTCCGGTAATAAGCGCTTGCGGATAAAGCCTGCGGAGAATCGTCAGCAACTCTTCCAGCCGTTCGCGCTGGCGGAGCGTACGAGTGTCGGCAGGATGCCCGTCAGGATCAAGTCCGCCCTCGTAACAAATACCGATCGAGCAATGGTTCAACCCTTTTACATGGGCACCCACCTCGCCAAGCAGGCGAGGGTGAGTGGTAGTTCCGTCAGTGCGGATGTAAAAATGGTAACCGGTCGTGCGAAAACCTCTGCTCCGGTGGTCGTGTTCCAGCTGTTCGGCGGTATAAGGCCGGTTGCAACGGGTGGCGGAACAGTGGACCACGATAAAACGGACACTTTCCGTAGCATGGCGCATGAGTTCGATCTCGCCCTGCAGGACGGTTTCGCAGATGGTAACCATGGCTACATGCACGACTGGAGTCCCAAGGCTCCTAAAAGGGTGGCTACTACGGTGGCGATCACCTTTAACACAATGCCCCAGATTTTGCGTTTGGGGTTTTCGGGTTCCGGATTGGTTTCGATGGTTTGTTGCATAGGTTTGTAAATTTAATAGGTTTGTAAATGTATGGATTCAATCAGATGACGGTGGGACCGGTTCTATTCGATTACCGGTCTGTCGTCTTCATCATCTTCTTCCGGTACTTGCGCACCATTGATGTTTACTTTCACCAGGGATGTTTTTTCGCCCAGGAGCGAGTAGCGGCGGCTGCCGTTGATGCGTGTGAACGAAGGAGTAAAACCGGGAATGATGCTCCGGATTTGGGTGGCTTTCGCCTCTTCGGCCTTTTCAACGCCTTTTCCCGTGACGAAACGGTTGTAGACGGTGCCGAATCCGAGCAGTTCCACCTTGTACCCCTTTTGGAGGTTGACGATGACATAGCGCTGGTAACGGTCCAGCACATTCAAAACATCCCCTTTGGTGAGCGACGACTCTTCGGCAATCTGGTTGGCGGCATCGGCCGTCAAGAGTGTCCCGTAATAATAGGGCGCAGGTTTGAAAACTTCTTTCCGCGGTTCGTCGCCGGGAACGCGATACTTGCGGACTAAAAATGCTTGTGGCATACGCTTTAAGTTTTAATGGTTGAACAATGTTTACAATGCAAATGTACGACAGGAGGCAAACGTGAGTGATGCCGAATGATGCGGACGGTGAGGCCCAGCGATAATTTTTTTACAATGCCTATTGTAAACCTCTAAGAATAGGCATTGTAAGCACTTAACGATGGGCAACGTAAGATTCTTACGATAGGGAATGTTGCTTTATCCCCTGAAGGTACATTCGGTTAAAACCGATCTCCCGGTTCCCCCAGGTACCGGACAATGAGCCGGACCTGTCGGGGCGTAAAAACACGTTGGCAAGGAGAATAGCCGCATTGGAGCAATTCCTCATGCAGTTGTTGACAACGGATGATCCAACGGCGTAGGCGGTTACAAGCCTGGTGAGGGGCCAGCTCCGGAAAGTAGAGGCAGGCGAGGGTTGATTTTTTGAGGGGATAAGACTTCATGATAGTTGACAGTTGATAGTTGACAATTGACAGTTGATGATGGATAGATTTATGATTGGGTGGTGTGACAGGTGTGAAGACTGTGAGTGCCGTTTTGTAAACTTTTTGGAAATGCAAATAAAATACGTAACCCCTTTAAAGGGGTGGCTATATTTATTTATTTTCTCGCATAGTTTACAAAAAGGGGGTAATATTCTTCACACCCGTCACAACGAACAGAGGTTAACTCCTGTCGGGGTCTTCTTCTTGCGCTTCCGGCAGGATGGTAGCGATTTCGTCGGTGGTTCGCTCAACGACCAGCCAGAAGTTGCCGTTGCGAGTATGCAGACGCGCAAATCCCAAATCATTCAAGATACGTCCCACTTGCCCTGTTGTCAGCCGGATACTATTACCGAAGCGGGCCACAATCTGGCTGGCGGTGATGTAACGTCCCCTTTCCAATCCGTAGGGTTTGCGGTAAAAGGCGAGGATCAGCTCACGGGCAGGGTTGGGCGTCTCGAAATGCCGGTTGCGTCGGTTGAGTTCGTCAATCTCTTCGCCTTGAAACCAATAGCGGAAACCGCTGTCGAGCAAGGCTTTTGCTTGTGCGTAGACGGCATCGTGGTCGATCGGGTGTTCCCACGGGTTGTCGATGTCCGTCACTTCAAAAACGAGCCAACGGCGGTTGCCGGTATCGTCGGTAAGGAAAAGCGGATTGTTGCCGGTGGCGCAGAAAGAGGCAACGTGTGGCAATCGTACCTTGTTACGGCCATAAGGAAGTCGTTCGTCGATGTAGAGAGCGGTGGTCATCGCCTTGAGCTGGTTCAGCTCCGCCGGGCGCATGGTGTCGATCTCTTCGAAATTAACCAGAAGGAACTCCGAGAGGGTCAACAGGTCGTCCTTGCCGAGCCGCTGGCTGTTGGTTTTCGTCGTGAAGTAACGTCGGAGGCTGGGTGGCAGCAGGTTTTGCATGAAAGAAGTTTTATAACTTCCCTGGCGGCCGATCAATACGAAGATAACATGGTTGACCGTCCGTTCGTCCAATGCACCCGCCAACATGCCCACGAGCCAGCGGCGGAAGTAGGAAGCGAATTTTTCAGGAGAGTTGTCCGTCGTATGCACCATTGCAGCCAGTTTGCCGATCGGGTCATCTGTGCCATTCCAGGGTGGGAGGGCATTGAGATAGTCTGTAAGCGGATGGTATTCGGGCACGAAGTCGCTGGTCAACAGCGTGCGCAAGCGGGAGAGGTCTGCGTTGACCCCTTCCTTCTGCATGGCACGCCACAGGGAGTTTTCGATGGTGTCGGTCATGCGTTGCCACTCTTCACTGCCTTGCAGTCGTACTTCCGCCTGTTGGGTGAGCCGGTTGCGGCGGATTTCCATATAGCCACCTATGAAATGCTCCATCTCCTCGACCGAGGCGTAACTTCGGTTGCGGGTTTCGCCGGAAGCCGCCCGTTCGAACTGCCGGAGCTTTTGTGTGGCATATTCGGCCGTCAGGGCGTAGCAACTTTTTGCGGTGGAGCGGATGGAAGTCGCGTCATAGTCGGCAAACGTTTCGAGCGCCCATGCCGTAGCCTCCTGTTCCGGTATGCCGAAGCGGTTCATCCAGTAGAGGCAACGGCAGATGTAATCGTTGTGGCTATGTGCCTCGTAGGCAATGCCTTCCTGTTCGACAAGGCGGCGCACGGTCGGTGCTGCCCGCTGAATGGAAGGCTTGCGGCCGCGTTTTTCCGCTTTGGCTGTGTGCTTGCCGGTTTTTTCCTCCGGCAGCGGGAAGCGGAGTGCGTCGGGGTGGTAGAACGTGTCGGGATCATGGCAGATGACGGACATGCGGGTCGCGTTCTTACACTTGAGGTCGTATTCGATGCCGGCCAGCTGGGCGTAATGTTCGTTGACATGTTTCCAGGCAAGTGGAAAATTCTGCTTAGTGATGGTCTCTTTCATCCGGACAAACACCCGAATACCGGAACCGGAGATCGTAGTGTGGGCCAGGAAGGTATGCGGATCGCCTTTGACCCGGTTGAGTGTCTTGGCAAATTGTCCGGACGGAATGCTGTCGATGTCAACCATAATGAATCCGGAATAACCCGTGACGTGTGTAGTGGAACGTCCGCCAACGAGCGAGGTCGATGCGACGAAGGCGGGTTGGTACTGTTTGATCCGTTCTTTTTCAACCTTCAACTTTTGGAGAAGCTGCTCGTCACCATCCTGTTCCGCTTGCAGCAAGCGGGCGATGGTCTGTCGGTACAGCCGGGTTTGCGTTTCATGGCGCGTTCCTTTCAGTTCGTCGATAATGGCCTCCCACGAAGTGGAGACCGGTGTTGTGGCTCGCAACGAGGCGAAGCGGCTGGGGTGGAATGGAGTAGATGCTTGATTCATGTTAACAACAGTTTATATAATTAATAAAAACAAAGGAAAGTACAAGTGAGAGGTATTTCCTTTCATGCTGGTGCTAAAGATATAGTTCTTATTTTTTAGCGTGGTACATCGATGGATGTACCAAATATAAGATCTAGTAGTATAAATTAAAATTTATTTTGTTTTCGGGTCGTTTCAAGAGGAGATAACCCTCAATGGAAATGAGATGTCCCGACAACATTTCGGTGTAGGTTCAAATAAATGGATTATGGTTGCTTCCGATGAAGTCTGGCAGATACAGAAAAGGTGGAGATTGCTTTCATTCAGACGAATGTCCGAATGTCTGCATATCGATCGCCGTACGCTTTCCAAGTTGGACCACCGCCATCCGGACGGTACATTGACACTGGAAACGCTCGACCGTATTTATGCAACTTTTATCCATCTCTGCCCGGTCTATTTCACTCCGGAGGAGGTCGAAGAGGAGCACCGCAAACTAGCCGATTCGCGTATTCGCATTATGATGTGTTCGGAGGTGAGTTCTCAGGTGTTGGGGAAAAAATGAAATATTTAAAATAGTATGTACAAACATTTCTTTAAACGACTGATTGATTTTATTATCGTCTTTTGTGTATTGGCAGTGATTTGGCCGATATTGTTGATCATTACCCTTTGGCTGCACTTTGCTAACAAGGGGGCAGGGGCGTTTTTCTTTCAGGAACGGCCGGGGAAAGATGAGAAAATTTTCAAAGTAATTAAATTCAAAACGATGACGGATGAACGGGATGCTACGGGAAATCTGTTACCGGATGCAGAGCGTTTGACAAAAGTTGGGCGTTTTGTTCGTTCTACTTCTATAGACGAACTGCCCCAGTTGATCAATGTGCTGAAAGGGGATATGTCTTTGATTGGTCCGCGTCCGTTGTTAGTCAAATATTTACCCTTGTATAGTAAAGAGCAAGCACGTCGCCATGATGTGTGTCCGGGTATTACGGGATGGGCACAGGTGAATGGCCGTAACTTATGTAAGTTGAGTAAGAAATTTGAATATGATGTATGGTATGTAGATCATTGTTCGCTTTCTACAGATATAAAGATTCTTTGGATGACTATTATGAATGTTTTGTCTCGAAAGAATATAGGTGAGGGTTCAGGGAATATGGAAGAGGTGGATGACTTACATTTTAGAGATAGATATACAAACTAATTTGTTAAAATAGTAGGATTATGAAGTTTAGAGTTTATTTAAGAGCTTTAGAGCTTGAAGATTATTTAATAACCTATGAATGGCGTAAAGATGAAGAAATTCAAAATATGGTAGGTGGACCTAAATTTTTTATTTCTAAAGAAAAAGAGCGTCAATGGATATTAAATACAATTCAAGATCAGAATCGTATGGTTTTGGGTATCTGTTTAAAAGAAAATGATCAATTAATAGGTACTGTGAATATTCAAGACATTGATTGGGTGAATCGATCCGCACATGTGCCTATTTTAATTGGTAATAAATCTTATTGGGGGGGAGGATATGCCTCAGAGGCACGAATACTAGCATTGAAATTTGCATTTTATGAAAGAGGAATACATCGCATTTGGGCTTTAGTATTAGAAGATAATATTCCTTCATTGAAATTACACGAACGAATGGGGTATGTAAAAGAAGGTCTTTTGCGTGATAGTGTTTATAAAAATGGCCGGTTCCAAAATCAGGTTTATATGGGGTTATTAAAAGAAGATTTTGATAAAGTCTATCAAGACTATTGCGAGAAATATAGAAATGATTGAATACGGATCTGATTTTTATACATGTAATATAGTTTATAGCCCAATATCTAGCTCTTTCAAGGATATGGGTGATGTACGTTTTTATGCTTGCGGTCGTCATGCGATTAATGCTATCGTCTATCAAGAAGGTTGGAAAAGGATGTGGGTACCGGCTTATTTCTGTTATGAGGTGATTCAGCACATTAGGCTACTGGGTATAGAAATCCTATTCTATAATGATAATCCTTTACGAACAGATGATGATTTTTTAGTTAGAAGCCTTCCTTATCAAGAGGAGGATGTGTTACTTCGGATGAACTTTTTTGGACTTAGGGGTAAACGTTCCAATGAGGGAATCCCTGTCTCTGTTATAGAGGATCATTCACATGCCTTGCTTTCTAGTTGGGCATTGAATAGCGATGCTGACTGGTGTATTGCTTCCGTTCGTAAATCTTTTCCGGTGGCGATAGGAGGGATTTTGTGGTCACCTTTAAAGATGAAACTTCCTAGTCAGATAGAGACGACAGATTCTTGTGATCGGTTAGCTGGTATTCGTTATGAGGCGATGCAGATGAAGAGAGAGTATTTGGATACTAATGGGGAGAAAATAGATAAAGATTCTTTCCGGGAAAAATATATACAATCGGAAGAGATGTTAGATCAACTTCCTCTCTCTGGAATGGACAAAGAGAGTAAGGATATTTTCCTAAAGGCTGATTATAAGAGTTGGACAGATCAGAGAACTGCCAATTGGGAACTCGCGACAAACATCTTGGACAAAAGATTTTCTATTCTAAAGCCTTTGGATGAGGATTGGTCTCCTTTTTCGATAGTTTTTTTATGTAATTCGGATGATGAACGGATGGCATTAAGACAACATCTGATTCAGAATCGCATTTATCCTGCTATCCTTTGGACAATACCGGATGATTCATGTTTTCCGGATGCGCTTGATTTCTCTAACAGAATGTTAAGCGTACATTGTGACGCAAGGTATAATCGGCAGCAAATTGAAGAAATGTGTAGCTTGATTAATAAATATTATGATTAGAGTATATAGTATTAAAGATTCTCTCCTATGGGATGAGACCGTAAAGACATTTGAGAGATACGATGTTTATTATCTTTCAAGCTATGTGAAAGCATTCTGCATTCATGGCGATGGAGATCCTGAACTTTTTTTTTATGAAGCAGATGGTTTAAGAGCTATTTATGTATATATGAAACGCAAGACTATTATGGATGGGGTGTATGATAGTATCACTCCTTATGGATATGGAGGAGTGTTGTTTGAAGGTGATACAAATACTGACAAACTTCAAGAATTTTTGGATGTGTACATAAAGAAGATGAGAGAACTGAATATTGTGGATAATTTTGTCCGTTACCATCCTGTATTGGCCAATGCATTACTTATGAAAAAGATTACGGATGTAATAGATCTAGGAAAGACAATCGCCCTTGATCTTTCTTCACCTGAAGTGATATGGGAGAATATCGTTAGTAAGAATCGTAATATGATTCGTAAGGCGGAAAAGAAAGGTGTCACGATTCATCATGCTCACGACTATGCATTGTTTGATGATTTTATACGTATCTATAATGCGACTATGGATAAAGATAATGCAGAAGAGTATTATTATTTCAAGGAGGAGTTCTATAAGTCGATTCATGAGGATTTACAAGGTCATTATGAAATGTTCTATGCGGTTTATGAAGAGCAGATTATCGCTATGTCAATCATCTTATTTGCCAATCAACAAATGCACTATCATTTATCAGGATCAATGATGGAATATCGAAACTTAGCCCCTACAAACCTTTTGCTCTACAAAGCTGCTTTATGGGGTTTTGAGCAAGGCTATAAAACCTTTCATTTAGGGGGAGGTGTTGGCTCTAGTGAAGATAATTTGTATAAATTCAAGGTATCTTTCAATCGTAAGTCTGATTATCAATTTTCCATAGGAAAACAAATTTTCAATCAAGATATCTATAATGAGTTGGTGAAAGAGAGAGCATCCCAAGATATTGAATTTAATAGAGAGTCTGTTTTTTTCCCGCTTTATAGAAGTTGATAAAATCATAATAACACAATAATATGAGCAAATGTATTTACTTATACTTCGCTTACATGAGCGACAAAGAGTAAGGCTTCATAAAAGAAGTCTTCGATATCAACTGTGTAGCCCCCACTCGGGTCGAAGGATAGTCTCCTCTTCAAAACACCGACAAAAACTCCCGTATCGGATAATGCTGAATACCTTCATAGCTGCTGCCGGTGTAAGGATCTGCGGTGACGACAAGTTTAGGGTAGTTGTCTTGTATTTTTAATAGGTTGCCGAATTCACGTTGAGCGGTTGTTTCGCTGTCGATACGTAAGGCGACTTGGATATAAATTTTCTCATGATCCTTTTCTCCGATAAAGTCGATTTCATTATTGCCCAAATAGCCGATTTGGGTAGTGTAGTTGCGATAGAGGAGAAAAATTGTTGAAAGTTTTAATCATACTTAAAACTTTCCCTTAAAACCCGAAAAGTTTTAATCATAAATATAATTATCTATCATAACAATGAACAAACGAATTTATTTGTGCTTGGCTCACATGAGTGAGATGGGCATGGAACAGAAGTATATCCAAGAGGCCTTCGATACCAATTGGGTTGTCCCACTGGGCCCCAATGTGAATGGCTTTGAAAAAGTTTTGGAAACATTTGTAGGAGAGGACAAACACGTTGTAGCTCTATCTGCCGGTACGGCTGCTGTACATTTGGCCCTTTTAGCCTGTGGTGTCGGTCCGGGCGATGAAGTGATTGTACAAAGTTTTACCTTCTGTGCATCTTCGCATCCTGTAACTTATTTGGGAGCAACTCCAGTATTTATTGATTCAGAAGCTGACACCTGGAATATGGATCCGGAACTATTGGAGAAAGCGATTATCGACCGGATAGCGGTTACTGGTAAGAAACCGAAGGCAATTGTCCCCGTCTATCTCTATGGTATGCCAGCTAAAATTGAAGAGATTATGGCTGTGGCAAACAGATATGATATTCCGGTTATCGAGGATGCTGCTGAAGGATTGGGTAGTCGCTATGATGGTCAGGTTTGCGGAACATTTGGACAGTATGGGGTACTTTCTTTTAATGGTAATAAAATGATTACGACCTCTGGTGGCGGCGCATTAATCTGTCCGGATGAAGAAGCGAAAAAGAAGATCATGTTCTATGCAACCCAGGCACGCGAATCTTATCCTTATTACCAGCATGAAGAGATCGGTTACAACTATCGCATGTCGAATATTTGTGCCGGTATCGGTCGCGGTCAGATGACAGTGCTGGATGAACATATTGCTCATCATAAACATACCTGTCAGCTTTATAAGAAACTGCTTGCCGGAGTAGAAGGGATTACATTGCATGAGAATCCTTCTTCTCGTTTCGATAGTAACTATTGGTTGAATACAATCTTGCTCGATTCTGGTTTATATGTGAAAGGAGAAGAACATGCATACGAGGCTGCTGTACAGGGGGCTGTGGGCGGTGCTGCCGGTGTGACACACGAGGCTTCTTCTTTACATACTAATTCGGAGCCGAACCGGAATGTGGAAGCTATGCGCATGGCATTGGATGCTGCCGGTATTGAATCTCGTCCGCTATGGAAACCGATGCATTTACAACCTGTATACAGGAATAATCCTTGTTATGCGAACGGCGTAAGCGAATCTTTGTTTAAGCAGGGGCTATGTCTGCCGAGTGGTCCTTGTGTGACGGATGAAGATGTAGCGTATATCGTAGAGGAAATTAAAAAGTCTATTCTGTAATCTGTAATGAATTCATTTGAATTTTAATAGAATATATATTATATGTCAGTATTTAAAGACAAAACCCTTCTAATCACTGGTGGTACCGGTTCCTTCGGTAACGCCGTCCTCCGGCGTTTTATCAATTCGGATATCAAGGAAATCCGAATCTTTAGCCGAGATGAGAAGAAGCAGGACGATATGCGTCATGCTTTACAAAATCCTAAAGTAAAATTTTACATAGGGAATGTGCGTAATAAAACATCTGTGGATGTCGCTATGCGCGGTGTGGATTATGTGTTTAGTGCAGCTGCATTAAAGCAAGTCCCCAGTTGCGAATTCTTTCCGATGGAAGCTACGCGTACGAATGTAGAAGGTACGGAGAATGTGCTGCTTTCCGCTATTGAACATGGCGTAAAGAATGTAGTTGTCCTTTCTACGGATAAGGCCGCTTATCCGATCAATGCGATGGGTATCTCCAAGGCTTTGATGGAAAAGGTGGCGATTGCTAAAGGACGTGAGTTGGGCGAAGGAGCGCAGACTACTATCTGCTGTACTCGTTACGGCAATGTGATGGCAAGCCGTGGTTCGGTGATCCCTCTTTGGGTGGAACAGATAGAACATGGAAAACCGATCACTATTACCGATCCGGAAATGACCCGCTTCATGATGACCCTGGATGATGCCGTTGATTTGGTGATCTATGCCTTTACACATGGTCATAACGGCGATCTGTTTGTTCAAAAAGCTCCGGCAGCTACTCTATCTGTTTTGGCACAAGCCTTGAAAGAGACATACGCACAGATCGATCCGAAGTATCTGGATACGGAAGTGAAGGTAATCGGTACGCGTCACGGAGAGAAACTGTATGAAACACTGGTTACCCGGGAAGAGATGGCGAAGGCAATCGATATGGGTGAATATTACCGCATTCCTTGTGATACACGCGATTTGAACTATGACAAGTTCTTTACCGAAGGAAGCGAATGTCTCTCTAAGATTGAAGACTATCACAGCCATAACACCACACGTCTGGATGTGGAAGGCATGAAAAAACTATTACTCCGCTTACGTTTTATTCAGGAAGATCTAGGACTGATTGAACGGGCAAAACCAAGAGAAATCAGAAGCGAATAAATCAATTTTAATGTAATGAACATATTAGTTACCGGTGCCAAAGGATTCGTCGGTCGGAACCTTGTTTCCCAACTCCATAATATCCAATCAGGGAAAGCCCGGAATTATTCTGTTTCGGGAACTGATCTAAAGGTCTTCGAATATGATATAGACAGCGATCCGGCTGAGTTGGATGTCTATTGCAAGAAAGCTGATTTCGTCTTTAACCTGGCGGGTGTGAACCGTCCGAAAGACCAGGCGGAATTTATGAAGGGTAACTTCGGTTTTGCATCTACTTTACTGGATACATTGAAAAAGTATAACAATACTTGCCCGGTGATGATCTCATCATCTACGCAGGCGGCATTGGATAATCCGTATGGCGAATCGAAAAGAGCAGGAGAGAACCTGTTGTTCGAGTATGCGAAAGAGACCGGGGCGAAGGTGTTGGTTTACCGTTTCCCGAATGTTTTTGGAAAATGGTGCAGACCGAATTACAATAGTGCTGTGGCTACTTTTTGTAATAATATTGCTAATGACTTGCCTATCCAGGTAAATGATCCGAATGTGGTGATGAATCTGGTCTATGTGGATGATGTGGTAGACGAATTGATTGCTGCTTTATCTGGTAATGAACATCATGAAGGAGATTATTGTGCAGTACCAGTCGTTCATACGATTACGCTAGGAGGCATTGTCGATTTGCTCTATTCTTTTAAAGAGATGCCTGCGAACTTGACTGTTCCTAATCTAGGCGATTCTTTTACGAAGAAACTCTATTCAACTTATTTGTCTTATTTACCGAAAGAGAAATTCAGTTATCCGGTACAGATGAAAACAGATGACCGCGGTAGTTTTACTGAGATTATCCGTACGCCGGATCGTGGTCAGTTCTCTGTGAACATTTCTAAGCCGGGGGTGACTAAGGGGCAACATTGGCATCATACCAAGAATGAAAAATTTGTGGTCGTAAGCGGTCATGGTCTGATTCAGCTTCGTAAGATCGGAACAGATGAAATCATCAACTTCGAAGTAAGTGGTGAAAAGATAGAGGTGGTCGAAATGATTCCCGGATACACTCATAACATCATCAATCTATCCGATACGGAGGAACTGGTGACCTTTATGTGGGCTAACGAACCATTCGATCCGAATCGTCCGGATACTTATTTTGAGGAAGTATAAAAGATAACACTATGAGCAAACTAAAATTAATGACTATAATCGGTACCCGTCCGGAAATTATCCGTCTGGCTGCCGTTATTAAGCGATGCGATCAATACTTCGATCAAATCCTGGTCCATACCGGACAAAATTATGATTATACATTGAATCAGGTATTCTTTGATGATTTGGGCCTTCGTGCTCCGAATTATTATCTGGATGCCGTAGGTAAAGACCTGGGAGAGACTATCGGTAATATTATTGCCAAGTCTTATCAGTTGATGGTAGAGGTGAAACCTGATGCTGTTCTGGTATTGGGAGATACAAACTCTTGTCTGTCGGTAATCGGAGCAAAACGCTTGCATATTCCAATTTTCCACATGGAAGCCGGTAACCGCTGTTTCGATGAATGCCTTCCGGAAGAGACAAATCGCCGTATTGTAGATGTAACGGCTGATGTCAATATGTGTTATTCAGAACATGCGCGTCGGTATCTGAATGCAGCCGGTACACCGAGAGAACGTACCTATGTAGTCGGTTCGCCTATGGCAGAGGTATTGCATAATAACCTGGAAAAGATCAAGGCTAGCGATGTAC
>ENA-OWPN01000319-OWPN01000319.1-human-gut-metagenome-genome-assembly--contig:-NODE-319-length-77140-cov-22.375378_pt1 | contig 77140 bp, 68 predicted proteins | sample MGYA00248266_ERZ651850 | MGnify/ENA primary metagenome ERZ651850 (study PRJEB26924, sample SAMEA4378296) | human gut metagenome | biome: human gut; feature: human-associated habitat; material: faeces... | reverse complement strand
GTGGCTGATGCTGCACCTTGGTCGCCTGTGGCTGATGCTGCACCTTGGTAGCCTGTGGCTGATGCTGCACCTTGGTTGCCGGTGGCTGATGCTGCACCTTGGTCGCCTGTGGCTGATGCTGCACCTTGGTAGCCTGTGGCTGATGCTGCACCTTGGTTGCCTGTGGCTGATGCTGCACCTTGGTTGCCGGTGGCTGACTTACCCTTCTTCCACTTGCATTTTTCAAACGTAAACTTAACGGCTGCGTCTACAATACTCTTAATACTTAGTTCCGCTCCTATGTGGATTTTTGAGCAAGCAATTTTCGTATCATCCGTATCTACGTCCATATCGCCAGTCCCCTCAACCTCGTGAAACTTATTCATACCAACTAAGGCAGGTGGATAGTAACCGAACACGTCCAACGGATGGAGGCAGAAGTGAAATCCGTTACCGCAAGCCATTATATCGCCTGTTTCTTCATAGTCCTTACCTTCTTCGTATTGGAAATCCCTACATGTCATATCGGGGTTAAAACCTTTGTAGCCTTTGATTTTGACAAATTCCTTTGGTAAGGTAACGTTATCCGGCAGGTTTGCCCTAAGTACCATGTACGCCATGTAGCCGGCGTCAAATCCGGCTATCCCGGTGCCAATGGCAGTTAGGAGGAATTCCTTTTCCGGATGCTCGTTAGCGTAATTCCCGAAGTTCCCTAAAAATACGACCAGCTCTTCTTCGGTAACTTTCTGCATATCCTTGTCCAGCGTAGGAATGGCATAGGACTGACCTTGTATTCCTTCTGCCTGCCCCATAATTGCGCCAAACTTCTCAACTGCCAATCTAGCTGCACCTCCGGCGTGATTGCCGTTCATATTGCTTCCAAAAACGAATATTTGATTCTCTTTCAGTTCCTGAATATTCTCAGGCGTTAACTCTCTTTTCATGATTCTTCCTTGTTTCTGTATTACTTTTAATTAATGGTTCCTACAAACTTCTCTAGGTTTCCACTCTGACGGTACTTTAGCCCACTCTCTGAATGCTTTATCAAACCCATCAAGGTCAGAGAACATATCCATCTTGGCGGTATCAGTAGTAATGAGGGTGGAGAACTCCTTGAAATACTTATCGGCAACTTTTACGAAGTCATTGTGCAACTTTTTTAAATCTCCAAGCAGAAGGGAGTTCTCTGCCATTAAATCGCTCGCTTCCTCTACTAAGTTATTGGCTTCGCAATTCAACAGGTGAGCGGCTGAAAGCAGCATATTCAATCTATCTATGCTACCATTGGCTATGGCGGCATCTATTATTTTTTTCTTTGGTTTCATAATTGTATATTTTCACTTTACATTTCCTTTCATGCGGTTAATACTTTCGTTCTCCTTTTTATTAATTTTGTCAATCCACCTTTGGAATTTGGCAGCTACAAGAGGGCAGTGTATGCGCAGGTTTCTGTCGCGTTCCGCTTCCCATTCACGTATCTTTCTCTGCATCTCGGTATTCATGATTCTTTTATTTTGATGAAACTTAATATATGCTTGATAACTTCTACAGTCCACCCATTCCCAAGCATCTTGTATTGTTGAGTGTCACTGCAATTCCATATATACCATTCGGGTACAGTTTGAAGTCGTGCACATTCGGTTGGGGTAAGACGTCTAATTTCTGTATTAATTCGGACACATGGTTGTGAGCTTCCGTCATTTCTAGCCCTTGCCATCAATGTACATGACTTGCCTGATTTTATTTCCCTAAAATGTATTCCTCCAAATCCACGTACCGTTCCTGAAACCACTATCAAATTATCCTTTTGGACAGTTGTAAGGCAATTCGTCTTACTATCAGTACGTGGTTCAAGCTGTTGGATATTCTTTCTCTGCTCAGAAACCTCACCTGCTTCATACTTTTTCCGTATCTGTTTTCCATATTCGGTTCTTCTTGGTGTAAGACAGGCTGATTCACGCCCTCGCATGGCTGCACAGATATAATCCGTGCTTAAATTTCCTTTGACCTGCCCCGAAGCCGTCAGGCAATGGCTTTTGTCATCGCCATCTAACAACCTTATTTCCACATTCCGTTTTTCCTTATGAATATTCAGCCAATCCACCATTTTTCTGCTCAAAAAATATTTCCTGCACACTTCTTTTTCCAAAATATCTTTCAGCAAAACACCTCGGTCGGCAGGCTGCGGAATGTCGCTATAAGGATATCCGAACAGACCTTCATGCCCTACACGGATATTCGTCCAATAAATCCTACGCCTGTTCTGTGCGCTAACCAACGCAGAATTAATATGCACCCCACGTAACCCGATAGCCTCACTTAATACACTTTCCCATTTTTTCTCCATTTCCACATTTTCCAGCAGGAACAACACATCAGGATTATATTTACGGATATCCGTCAGAATACGCATATATTCCCAAAACAGATATGACTGTCCTTCAAATTGGAAGCCGTTTCCCTTCAACTCCATGTATCTTTCAAGCGTATATATCTCCTCATTCCCTTTTGTTGACATCCCTATACGTTTCCCGGCAAAACTAAATGATTGGCAAGGACTTCCGCCAATCAGCAGATCTATATGTTCCAATTTGGAAACATCAATGTCTGTAACGCTTCCCAAATGGATTACCTCGGGAAAATTCAGTTTCACTTGAGCTATCGCATATTTGTCCACCTCACTGGAATATCCTCTGTCAACCTTAATGCCAAGCTCACGCAAGGCAATCCATCCACAACCCATGCCATCAAACAGTGATAATACATTCATGATTTCTCTTTCTCGTTATGATCTTTTGAAACTGTTGCAAATTTGCCCATATCTGTCACAGGCACACACTCTATGCCCTTTAGCCTTACAATACGCAGAATTATCCCCGAAGTCCGAGGCATTCTTGCAATTCCGGCATTTGACATATACAATTTCCGGTTTGACTTTCTTTGGCATACTCATGGCGACATCAGCATTTTTTGGGCTTCCTCATCTCCGGATTCAGCCCGGCGTTTCAACTCTTGATATTCAGCATAAGAAATTCTGTTATTTCCACGCTCTTCTATTTCTTTTTCACGTTGGATTCTGTATTGTTCACGCTCATGCCGATCAATGTCAATCCTACGTTCCTTAACATACTCCAGAAGAGAGCATGAAATCTTCATCGGACCAATAGCTCCATAAAATTGCCCATATTTCCCTAATTTGAATCTGGATATGAAGTTGCATATTTCAGCCAAATTCATCCAATAGTATTCACCTAGGACAAGAATACAAAGTTCATCCAGTTGTGTGTCGGTTATACCCTTTCCCTGCTCGGCGTAATCGTTAAGGCTATCAAACTGTACTTTCAGCCACCTAAGTGCGTTGTCTTCACCGTACACAGAACGGATGTTTGCAAGCGAAGGTATGTTATCATTCAAGGCAATATCCGCAAGTGTAAGATTTGATTTTGCCAGTTTGCCTTGCAAATCAGGATTGTAATCAACCGCCATCCGGGATGGTGTTGGGTATTTCTCCAGTAGAGCCAACTGCTTTTCGTTTAGCTTCTTGTTCTGCAAGGAATTTTGCATCCGCTTCTGCGAACTCAGCCATGAGTCTAGATTTTCTCCGCTCAGAATCAATTCGCTTCTGCTCGTAGATGTCTGTATTTTGTCTTGCTCCATAATTTTTTAATTCAAATAATCCCGCATAATTACTTGCAATCGACTGCTCAACCACAAGCCTTGCTTTATTGCAATCATTTCCACTCAATGTTAGCAATCGGTTGTAGCACATTTTTAGGGATTTTTCTGATTTATAGTTTTCTTTTCTTTCTCTCTTGTATTCAAGCCATTCCTTGAATATGCCCTTAAAATCTTCCGAAACAAAAGACAAATCAACTTCCTTGTTTTTGGGAATTGTTTTCTTATCTCCGTTAGGAGATTCTTTATCTATCTCATTTTCATTATCATTTTCATTAAGCTTGTTTTGGGTTGTTTGGGTTGAGTTTAACCCACTGGGTTGTTTGGGCTGTTTTGATTTGGCATTGCAATTCCCTATAGGAGCACCACCTTTACGCCCGTTGTTTCGGTTTCTCTCGACAATGCCATGGTATTTAGTTTCGTCTATCTCAAATTGATTGATGAAAAAACCCAATGCCATATCAATGTCCTCCTCTACCGTAACCTCCTCGCCAAGTTGATACTTGAAAATTGCACGAAATAATCGCCCAAGCTGTTTGTCTGATAATCTTGATATAGGTTTGTAGAAAGATTTATATATGATAAAACTATCCTTTGTCATTGCTTAATCTTTTAGGTGTTCTGTTAAGGTTTCCAATTGCCCAATGATATATGATTTGACATCATCGCTGCAATTGACAACGAAGTCAATAATCTGTTCTGACAACTTATGCCATTCGTTTAATTCGTTTTGTTCCATAAAAGTTTAGTATTATAATTCAACTTCCTCAATTATAAATTCTATCCTTGGATTAAGCTTATCAATCAGCTTTCGTGCATTAATCTCCATACATTGCCGATCGTTCTTTATCGCCTTGCATCCTTGTAGACAGTCAAGTAAAATTTTGAAAGCATTATCAAGATCAGGACGCAAATTTTCGTGATACACATCCACTGTTAGTTTAAAGAAACCTTTTATATTCTTGTCCCTTAATCCACATTGTGCGTAGAAAGTTTGTTCATACTTTTTAAGTACATTCTGTTTTGCTAAAGAACCGTGCCCATATAATGCTACTATCTTGTAACAATTCGACTTTGAAGGGATTTTCCCCCTTATAATTTGTTTATCGTATATCATAATCCAAAATATCTATTTGCCGCCAGCTCATCGTGTTGACGGATTGTTTCTACTATTTCCTTTTGCTGTTTACGGAAATTACGGTCATTGTCATACCTGCTATGGCATTCAGGACAGCCAATTCGCAAGTTCCATTCTTCCGTAATGTATTCAGGATAAAGTGATCTAGGTAACAGGTGCATCAACTGTGGTGTGGATGTATATTTGTGGCAAATACAGCAATACTGCGGTAGATCCCTTTTTATCCTTGCAAGTTTACGGTTTATTGTACTTTGTTTTTTGCTTATATGTTTCATTCCAATTAAAAGCCCCGAAGCGTATTCTCCGGGGCACAACCATTATTTACTAACCCTTGCCATTTATGTGTGGCTCACATTTATGAGGGGCGTAGGGGAATCGAACCCACCAAACCATAATTGGGCAGTGCCAGCAATCATGATTAACTTGCCGATTGAAGCTTCATAAATCAACAAGCCCTTACAACGTATATTGTGCACTTCTCATAATAAGGAACACAGCCAGTGCTTACGCCCCATATTCGCCCGCCCCATCTTCACAGACCGAGCAGGCATGTAAACAAATGCACTTAATCAAAATTAAAATTATCCTCACCATTAGGTTCTTCGTCCGGCATATCATTACCGAAATCCATCGGAATGAACCAGTCTGAAATAAACTCTTCCATAACTAAATCAAATCAATTATTTTGGTTTTAACAATCGCATCCAATCTCATATCAGACAAACCTTGTGAAAGGTGTTGTTCCATCAAAGTGTTTGCCTCCTTTAAATCCTTTGCGCAAACCAAATTATAGTATTTCAATTCTTTCTCATTGCCGTTCTCATCAATCTGAGTATCTACAATGGTAGCCTTGAAGAATGGTTTGTCTTCTGTCTTTTCGTTGATTATCTCAATGATGTTTGAACGTGAAATAGAGAATACATCAGATTCCATATTATCAGATGCGTACTGTTCAAGCCCTTTGGCTTCCGCTTCTGCAAAAAGTGAACAGTCTGTAATGAAATGTTCTTTTACTTCTTTTTCAAGGCCTTCCTTGTTAGGTTTCATCACCTTTAACTTTACTTCGTAATACATAAGTTATTCCTCCTTTATCTTACTACGTTCCTTAATCATCGCATCGGCTATCTGGTAAGCGGCTTTAGCCTGTTTTTCAGAGTTGTAGTTTATCATACTAACCTCTTTGGATGGGAAAAACAATGTTACAACTCTATTCCATAAAGTTCTTCTGCGTTTTGCTGTCATCATTATGCACTTCATTGCTTCAAGCGCAATATGATCTCGTGATATGTTGCTTTCCATAATCAGTCCTCTTCTTGTATTAGTCGTTTAATCAATTCTTTTTTTCCATCCTTGAATAAATCCATTTTCATCAATATTCATAATGATGTAGTCGCCATATCCTTCATCTGCCGGACACATAATCTTAGGTACATAGCCGTCATAAGAAGCAATGGCGATGTGGTCTTCATCAGTAATATCACATATAAAATCATCGCATACTTTATAGTGAACATTGGCAGTTGTTCCTTGCGTCCAATTGACTATTTGTCCTGTCTCAATTGCTATAATAGGTCGCCAACGATAATGATCTGAATATATATTGTAATCAGCCTCTTCTTTTATTTGTACAGCACAAGGTATAAGAGGTTTACCTATGCCTTTACTCTCGCACAAATCAATGTCTCTCACTCCGTTTACTTCTGCATCTTCCCAATAGCGGACACCTGCATCTACTTTCAGATAGACCGCCTCAAACTCGGTCGGTTTGTTGATTGTAATTTTCATATTATTTTAATTGATTAATAACTTGTCTTTTGATTTTCTTGCAGAGCTTCCCGACAAAACGTCCATGCTTCTCTGTTCCGTCATCGGGCAACTCGTTTTTGTAAGTGTTGAGCAACTTCTGGATAAGAAGCACTTCTTGTTTTGTCAAAGTAAGTTTCATTTGTCTATAAGTTTAAGTATATCCATAACCGAATTAACATCGGTAAGAATTTCATTGAAATTTGGTGCCTTCTGCCCCAAAAATCCGCATTGCAAATACTTGTGCTTACCCTCTCCGAAGATGCGGCATATCTTCGGTCTGCGGTCGTATATGTTACACTTGTAATCGTAACGCTGGAGCGGGCATCTGTTTTCTGCAATGTCCTCATTTGTGATAGCTACCACATTGTTTCCCCCCAATTCGGGATTGTTACCTGCATCCTCAAACCTGATTATAGGTCTGACGATTCGATTCTTTAAAGCTGTGAAGTAACCTTTAGGAATTGGGACATTGCAACAACAATTTGCAGAACACTTACTTATATCACATTTTAATCTCATATCTATCTGTTTCTATATTCTCTCATCATTTCCTCATAACCTACATCGCCGTAGTATGGTAGGTAACATCCGAAATCTGCCTGTGCCCACATTTTGAATTTATCCATAAATGAGGATAGTTCGGTAACAGACATTTCGCTTGTCTTGTAGTCCTCCCAATCCGTTTCACCAGTAACAACATTGATTACAGGCTTACGTCCAAGAAGTTTCCTTTTCACATCACGCTTGCACTCGTCAAACGTACAGCCTATCTCTTTCGCAAAAACAGAGAACCACAAGTGAACTGTGTTGTTTTGCCTTATGGTTCTCATTTGCTCTTCGGACAGGTTTCTTTCCTTGACCTCTGTAAGTTCAAAAGGTCTCTGCCCATTTATCAGCTTGTTGAAACGGACGGTTGCCTTTTGAACGTCAAGAGGTAATTTAGGATCGTAACGCATAGGTTAATCATTCTTACTAAATTTATTTTTTGATATAATATGATTTATATTAATGTGTACAAGTTCCTCGTTAATACCGTTAATATAAAGCCAATATTTAAAAAGCTCTTTTGCCTTTTCCAATGCATCTATTATTACACCATCAATAGTATAACAAAATTTATCAGAATAATTTACGTAAATATACTTATGAATACATTTATGAGCTTTCCTGCTTAAAAGGAACACAGAATATGGTAAATTGTAATTCCAATGGTGAGCTTCTTTACCTTTAGTACAATAACCTCTTATCTTAAGTTTTCTTGATATATTACATTCTTCTTTACAAAGTATTGTAGTTTTTTTAAATCTATTTTTGTACCCAAGTCTATTGTACTTTTCTCTTCCTCTTTCACGTTCTTTCTCTAACCAAGATTCATCTTTTGATTTCTTATAGTATCTTTTAGACGAATCTTTTTTAGTACATTCTTTACACTTGTTTAAGTAACCATCACCCATTTCAGAATGTCTATAAAATTCAGTTATAGGTAAAATCTTACCACATTTAAAGCATTTCTTTTCTTTCATAGACTAAAATGGCAGCGAATTATCATCTTCTTTAGCCGCTTGCTGCGTTGTTGAAGGGGCTGATTTAGTATCTTGACCGTTTCCGTCCTTCTTTGGTGTAAGCAACTCAATCTCCGTTGCCGTGACTTCCCAAGCCGTATATTTAACCCCGTCTTTCTCGTACTCACGGGAAAGCATCTTTCCTTCCACAAAGAGTTTATCGCCCTTGTTGACGTACTTTTCTACAATCTCCGCAAGACCTCTCCAAAGACCGATACGAAACCAAGTTGTTCTGTCTTCTATCTTCTTACCGTCTTTCGTTGTGTATCCCTTCTCGGTCACTCCTAAAGATATTGAGGCGACTTTTGTGTCGCCTACAGTCCGTATGTCAGGCTGGCTGCCGACATTGCCGATTAATGATATTTTATTGTGCATGGGTATTATGTTTTAAGTAAATTTTCAATTATATCATTCGCGGTATTAATCCTTTCCTCAAACTCCTTAATGACCTCATCGTCTCTCGTTATCCTCACTATGTGCATATTATGCTTCAAAAAAGGGCAGAATACTATGAAATCGGCTTCATCCAAATTCGTGCAGGACATTTCAGCTTGTACTTGATAAAAATATGTGGGGTTGACCAACTTTAGCGTTTCATTGCTATTTACTTCTGCCTTGTATAACATAAATGTTTTAGGCAAAGGGCTTTTTATTTCTACGACCTTTCTGATCCCGTCTTTTGTCGAGATGCGGTCCGGTGAAGCGGAGAAGTAATGTATCGTGGGATGGTTCACGCTCTCGCATTCTTCAAGCGCGCACCCTGTTAGGACTTGGTATCTTTCAGCCGCAAAACCTTCATTCTCGCTTCCCCATTCGGTGTATTTGTTCGATACACTCACTTGGCTTGTGTATATTCCAAACAAATAATCATCTTCCAGATACGCAGGGATCAAATTGCGTTCCGCGGCAACCTCGTATATATAGGACAAAGCTGTCTTCCCAAATAATTCCCCTTTCTTTCCGCTGGTCATCAGGTCTCCTATGCGGCTACCCGTAAAATTTCCCAACCGCGACTTGAACCATTCCGGGCTTCCCTGTTTTATCATTTTGTTTCCTGATTAAAAAGTCCGTCTGTGCTTTCATCTATGACTTCAGCTTCTTGTAATGCTTCTTTCATTGCATTACGCTTTGCTTCTGCATTGCCCGTATTGTCGTCATAAGAAACTTCCGCGCCATCAATGTCTGTTTCTGCCAATAAGTTTGACTTCACTACGGCTTGGTCGAATACTTGCGCCCTTTGCATATCTATCGAAAGGATGCCATATTTTGACAAAAGCATTTTAAGGCACGTCTTTTTGCTCATGCTGTCAAATTCGGTCGTCCAAAGCCCTATGCCTTTCTTGTATGTCTGTGAATATTTTTTTCCATGTAGTTCACATTCATCCTTTGTCATATACAAGTATTTCTCAAAACCGTTTGTCAACTTGAAATATGACATGTACCCTACAATCTTGTCAGAAGTCCTTTCCCCAAACTCATATTCACCTGTAAAACGGTTCACATTCTTTATCTCGCCTTCATATACTTCGTTTACATTGATGGTCTTGTACTGCCCGCTTCTCATTGCCAACTGTATAATTCCTTTATACCCCATCTGGAATGCGGCTTCTCTTTTGTACGGGACAATGTAAGCAAATCCCAAATTGGGATTAATAGGGAGGTCTAATGTTGCAGCTATTACAGCAGCATTCATTATAGATTGTGGATCTGCTGTTTGCAGAAGGGAGTTGCTTTTAGCTACAGAAAGGATTGAACTTACAAATCCCGGTGCTTTTGCACCAAGTATATCCTTAAATCGTTCCTTTACGCTGTCATTGTTAAGCATTGATTTCAATGCCGGAATTGTCGTACTCATAATAAAAAGTTTTTGTTGTTATAAAATTGTCTATATGTTGGAATAGGACATCTGCTATGGCTTTACCAACACAAAAAAGGCAGGTCCGCAGTCCTTACAAAGTTCCGCTTCCTGCCATGATATATCTCCACTTCTTCAAGCTCATTTTATAAGGTTAATCTAACTTTTTCTTTAGCCATCATACTGCTGATATTCGCTAGCGAAAGGGCTTGCTTAATTTCGGCTTTAGAGTAATAGAGTGGTGAATTTTTGCTTTCTCCTTTTCTGATAGGCTTTATCAGTTCCTTGCTTACGAGGATATTGAATCGTTTCAAGTCTATCTGCATCATTTTTAGCCACTTTTTTACATCTCTTAATCGGATAAGATCTTGTGCAGGTTCGTAAGCCTTGACTGCCTCCATATAACCGACTTGATAACTATCTATCATAATCGACTGAATATCACCTATATCCATCCCGACCTCCTTGTTTTTTCAATTCGCTCAATTTTTGTTCTTCTTCCTCTTCTCATTTCATCTTGTTCATGATAGAGTGATAGTGAGAAAACAAATAGTAGACAGCAAGCTATAGAAGACTTGATAGTAGGAGAGAAGTCCATAGTGAATTTCAAGCCCGTAATTCGTTCATATAGCATGGTCGCCAGTTCTCTTCCATTTCTCACATGAAGAATCTCAAAAGCCTTTTGCAGTTGGTTGTTTATTGTACTAACCGCCCGGCATTTGAGGTTTGCAATTTCTTTTTTCTCATACCCCTGTGCATACATTCGTGCTGTAATCTCACATTCGGGAGTGAGTTCCGTAAATACTCTTTCCATAATCGTGTAAGTTTAAAGGTCTACGATATTCTTTTGGCTCTTATTACGCCTTCTTCCTTGATGATGACCGCTTCCCATATTTTCCCTTCCAAATACCCTTCTTGGTTCAGCATGGTTCTATAATTTTGGACGGTTCTCATGCGCTTTATTGGGAAATCCTTGTGCTTTCCTATCGGAATCTCTCTAAGTTCTTGCATAATGCTTTTCTGTTCCATATACATAAATTTTAATTAATGATTCGTGGATGGTAAGGGAGTCGAACCCCTCTCAATCGTGCCAATTGGTTGCGCAACACGAAGCTCTAACCGATAAGCTAACCATCCTTTTTGATTAAAAAGGTGCACTATCCTCACGGACGGCACACCCAATACAAACAAAAAAAATAAATACGAATATCTAATCTATTATCAGAACAATGCTTTTAACCGCATTCTTGAAATGATCAAACTTCTGTTGCAAATCACTCCAAGATTTATACAATATTTTTTTCTCTTCAGCTAATTTTTCGTTAGCTTCTTCCAGTTCTTGTACGCGCCTTACTAGGTCTTCTTGAGTCATGCTTTTTAATTCTTCTACTGTCATAATCGTATAATTTAAAGTGTAGTCCGAAAGGCAGGAATCGAACCTGCTTCTTGTGGGGTAATGAGACCTACATAAAGAATATGATTATTATTAAATTACCACATGCATTCCATAATGCTACTTTCGGAGGATGTTCATACCTATATTCACATACCGGCATGAACGGATAATATTACTAACTAAAAAAATAGATAGAGAAAATATTAGTCACACTCTTTCAGTTCATTGTATGTCAGGACTACCAGTCTTATGCACAACAGGAAGATAATGGAAAATATAATCACAGATACGCATTTTACAGGACTTTCCGTAACTATCGCACCATAAATCATCCCTAATGAACATAAGGCGGCAAATAAAGACATGATAAAATTGGCTGTTTTCATTATATTATTTTTTTGGAAGTTCTTGTATTCGCTTCATTATGTTAGATACTTCATCCGCATCTACATAGCCGATTATATCATTTGTTATTGGAGTGTTATAGCAAATTCCATTATTGTCAAGAACTGCAACCTCATAAGTATCAATACCGTTGGAATAAAACAAAGTGCCTTTTAATACACTTACTCCATATCCGTTCTCAAACTGCATTATAGCATGCTTTGCGTTCATATATTCCTCACGGATAGGAGAAGGTAAGAGAAAGGCATCTTTAGCCATTTCATGTTGCTTAAAAAGCAAATCCTTGAATTGTTTTAGTTCATTCATGTCATTTAATCATAAGTTTGTTCCCCTCAACGGCTTAAACCGGTTGTTACCCCGAATCTTACGGGAGGGGATATATTAGACCTTTCAGCGATACTTGTGCCTAACCAAGCATACTTCTACGCTAAAGACAAATTGGCGTGCTGAAAGTAAATTTCATTTCAAATTAATATAGCCTACTGGCAATCTCCGCATCTCTGCTATGACAGCTTCTATATTTTATTATCTTTGGTTGGCAAAAACGGCTTATGAATTACACCGTAATTGCTTTCACAGACTTGTCAAAGAACTTAATCAAGAAGATTAATTAAAGTGCTTGCGTAGAATATTCTCTACGTCTACACAAGCTGTCGTGTGCGGATTATTATCGCCATGAGTTATCATAGTATCTGTTTTCGGGATGATTTATCAAGAATGATTCTTTCAATATATTGCCGTTCTTCTTTGCAAGAGGTACATCTTCTTGAAGAAGCGCAGAAGCCTTGATATAATCTCTTTTGTTCCGCTTAGCCAATCCCCATACATATTTCAGTGATTCGCTGAATAATGAGAATCTGAACATCATTAAGTGCGCATGGCGCATAATGGCTGCTCTATCATATTTGCCTTCTTCTGTCAAAAACGGATACGCTTTCATGGCTTTTTAATTTTAATGCGTTTATACTATTTTCTTATATCAACCTTTTTCCTATCTTTGTATCGTGTTTGAATGATTGATGGTGCAAATATATAGCAATTGAATTAATAATCAAAACATCTGATATAATTATTTAATTCATTTGCTTTAATTAACAATAAAGTGAATTAATGTTATGATTGAACGTATTAAAGCTATAATGAACCATTACAACCTTAGCGTAAATGCTTTTTCAGCTAAAATAGGAGCTAATCAAGTTACTATCAACCAGCAAATGAATGGAGATAGAAAAGTAAGCTTAGATACCATATTGAAGATAGTTAATTCATTTGATTTAATATCCGCTCAGTGGCTTCTTACTGGTAAGGGTGAAATGTTCAAATCATCATCGCCAAAAGAAGAACCAACCCCTATCACCAACGAACGCCTGCTTTCTATCATTGAAAGTCAGCAAAGAACCATTGAGAACCTGTCTCGCAAATAGCAATTTGCATCATCAATATTTCAAAGAGCGATAGAATAATACTTTTATACTATTGTATCAATCATCACACTCGTTTATCTTTGCTATGTGATTGATTGCTGATGCGAATGCACTAATATTATTAATATAACAGTGATATTACTATATAAATATTATTGTTATTAATAGTATTTAATAATTATATTAATAAATATTACTGATATGTATGACTTAAAGGGATTCAGGCAAGCTTTTGGCTTAACACAAAAAAATATTGCTGACATTTTTAATTGTGGACAAGCTAATGTATCAAGTATGGAGAAGTCTATGAGGGATTTAGAGCCTGAGCAATATAAAAAGTTGTGTGAACGATTTGATGTTGCGTCTGTTGATAAATTTAAGGTAACAGACTTTATTTCTGATAGCAAAAAAAAGGAATGTGCATCAAATAATAATGGCTATATTACTTATTTGCTCCCAATGTCGGCAATGGGAGGTTCGTTAACTGGATTTGCAGAACCGGGAGTATTGTTGCAAAATTGTGAAGCTGTTGTTTCTCCAATTGAAAATGTGGATTTTGCCATAACGGTTTATGGTGACAGCATGGCTCCTGAATATCCTTCTGGGTCACGTATTCTCATTAAGAAAATTAATCCAGATTTGTTTATAGACTGGGGGAAAGTATATGTATTAGATACTCCTAATGGGGTTATAGTAAAAGAAGTGCATGAATCTAACAGAGAAGGTTATGTATCATGTTACTCAATTAACCCTGACCCTAAATTTAAGCCTTTCGATGTTTTAATGAGTGAAATTTTTGGGATGTATAGGGTACTAATGTGTTTATCAGCAAAATAGCTTATTTGTAAATTAACCGCATCTGCTAAAATACTAAATTGTTTTAGCAATGTTTTAGCAATGTGAAATAAAATATAGCTATTAATATGTAAAACAGTATCTTAGAAAATAAACCCTCTTAGATTGTGGTTCTGAATGTCGTGGGTTCGAGTCCCATCTGCCACCCCGATAGAAGAGGAAGTTCAATAAGAATTTCCTCTTTTTTATTGTAGTAGGGGCTCAGTTTGAAAAGGGCTCTGGGGGGCGGTTCAGTTTGAAAACTTGGGGCAATCCGAAAAGTTGTTTCGGCTTCAAAAGAAAGTTGATAAAAGTTGCTTTCACGCATTGCATGTATTGAATCCTTTTGTTTATCAATGTTTCGGTGTGAAAGGAGACCGATAATGTTCATTTCACACAAAATCTACCCCGTCAGGGAGCATGTTTTACATGTACGTTCGCATGTACCTCCAAAAAGACAAGGACATTTTTTTAAAAGACCAAGAGCTTTCCCAAAAAGACCATAGTCTTTGTAAAAAACTTCAAGACCTTTTTGAAAAAGTTGGAAGAGTTTTCAGAAAACTTCAAAGTCTTTTCGAAAGGTACACTACAGCCTTTTATAATAGCACTCAATTTCCATATATCTTTCATCAACCGTGGATTGGCTTTATTTTAGATTTTAATTTATCGTTGAATCGAAAAAATACATTAATTTTGTTCGTTAAACGCATAATAGCAATAAAACAATGAGCAATATTTTGAAGTTGACCTTAATCTGTAGTTTGATATTCCATGTCTTGATGGGGAAAGCTGCCGGAGTCGGAGAATTAAAACAAATAAAAGAGAACTACAGGCAGATGTTAATACCGTCATCCATAGAGCAGGATTCATTGCTTTCGGATTTGATAAAGATAAAACCGGAAAAGGAGATGTCTGATCAGGCGGTAGTGGAGTTGCACCAACTTTATCCTTTTGATTTGAAAAAAATAGATGGTTATCTGTCATTGATGTCGGCAGACGGTTCGTGGACTGACATTAATTATGCAGATACTAAGCGTTCAGGCTGGGAACCTAAACTCCATGCGGAACGAATATTGGAACTGTCGAAACTGTATTATTCAAAAACTACAGCGCATTATCATTCGGAAAAGGTAAAAGAGGCAATTCATTTAGCTTTGAAATATTGGTTTGATACCAAGCCTCGTTGTCTGAACTGGTGGTATAATCAGATTGGTATTCCTAAAACACTGGGAGCTGCTTTTATTTTATTGGAAGAACAGTTGACAGAACAGGAGCACCGGGCTGCTGTAGCGGTAATGGAGAATGCTAAGTTCGGGATGACGGGACAAAATAAGGTATGGTTGGCCGGAAATGTCTTGATTCGGGCTCTTTTGCAAAATGATGCAGATTTAGTGAAGGCTGCGCGAGATGCTATTGCCTCGGAAATTGTATTGGGTAGAAAGGAAGGGATTAAAGATGATTGGAGTTTTCATCAGCATGGTCCGCAGCAACAATTCGGAAATTACGGATTGTCTTTTGTCACGGGAATGAGTTTCTTCTTTCAGCTGTTCAAAGATACCGATTACGAGTTCACCGGACAGCAGAGGGAAATATTGGTTTCGTTGATTGACAAAGGTTATAGATGGGTGATATGGAACAGATATATGGATGTCAGCTCGTTGGGACGGCAATTCTTTCATAATGCTCAGATACATAAGGCATATAGTTTGGCATTTGCTGCTGAAGATATGGGATTGGCAGGTTTTCCTGCGCATGGTAATACGTTGATAGGTCATAAACATTTTGATGATTCCGATTACACGGTTCATCGTAGCAAAGATTGGATGTCTTCGGTTAAAATGGCTTCTCGCAGGGTGATTGGTACGGAGTTGGTAAATGAGGATAATCTGAAAGGATATTACTTGGGAGACGGAGCAACTTATTATTATGTTCGGGGAGATGAATATTTGGAAGTATTTCCTTTTTGGGACTGGCGGAAGATACCGGGTGTCACTTCGTATGAGGATATTGCACCGATGCCTAATGTCAATGTGACAAGGTCCGGGAATAACAGTGATTTAGTGGGTGGCTTGAGTAATGGAAAAATTGGAATGACAGCCATGGAGTTGAATCGTGACGGACTGGAAGCGCATAAAGTATGGTTATTTGCCGATAAATTTGTTTTCTGTTTGGGGGCCGATATTCATTCAGATACAACTTTGTGTGTAACAACTTCCATAGATCAGCGTTCAAAGAGTGGAGAACTTTATGTTTGGAATAAGAAGAAATGGAGTGCAATTACAGGAGCAGAAGCGTTCCGGCAAAAAGATTTGCGCTTTTTTCATGATGCTGTCGGTTATATTGTTTTGGACGGGGATACATGTGTGGCACAATCGGAAGAACGCGAGGGACGTTGGAGCGATTTTATGGGAATGTATACGCCTGCTACTCTTCATGGAGAAGTGGCGGCATTGCATTTGCGTCATGGTGTGAAACCGTCGGGTGCTTCCTATCAATATATTGTTCTTCCTGCCGCTACAAAGAAGGAGGTGGAAGAGTTTGATCCAAAGATGATTAGAGTTATTAAAAATGATAAGGTTGCTCAAGTTGTTTCTTCTCCTGCATGTGGAGAAGGATATTGGATGGCTGTTTATCAATCAGAAAATTTTGATATCGAAGGATTGTTTTTTAAAGCGGTTCTTCCGGGTATTTATTATGTAGAGAAGGGATTGGGAGGTCTGGAAATAAAATTATCATCTCCCTTTAGAATTTCGAAATAAATAAATTGCAATGCAGTTATATAGCCGAAAGGAAAGTATTGAACGGATGAATGACTTGGCCGGCAAGGGTAGGCCGTTTCTTTTTATCATAGACTATAAACAAGAACATTCCTATGTGGAGGAAATCAGTGAGATTGATTCAAGTTTTTGTCAGTATAGTTTTAATGGGATAACCAATGTAGAAAAGAGGTGCGAAGAATATGACGGAATGTTAATATGGGAGACTGCTCCACCGGCTTTGGAAGAGTATCGCATTGCTTTTGATGTGGTGAAGAATAATATATTGGCAGGTAATAGTTATCTTACTAATCTGACTTGTCAAGTTCCGGTTAAGACTAACTTGACGCTTGAAGCTGTTTTTCGGTATTCCGAGGCAAAGTACAAGTTATGGCTGAAAGATACGTTGGTTTGTTTCTCACCCGAAATCTTTGTCCGCATCGAAGAAGGAAAGATAAAGTCGTTTCCCATGAAGGGTACAATCGATGCTTCACTGCCTGATGCATGTCGGCTTTTGATGGATGACAGGAAGGAAGCGGCCGAGCATGCCACTATTGTAGATTTAATTCGGAATGATTTGAGTATGGTATCGGAACAGGTGACCGTTACCCGTTACCGTTATTGTGATTGTCTTGAAACTAATAAGGGACCGATACTTCAGACAAGTTCTGAAATTTGCGGGGTGTTGCCTGAAGATTATTTGTCACATATCGGAGATATTCTTTTCAGGCTCTTGCCTGCCGGCTCCATAACCGGCGCTCCAAAGCCGAAAACAATGGAAATTATTGCTGAGGCCGAAAACTATGAACGGGGCTTTTATACCGGGGTAATGGGATATTTCGATGGACGGAATTTGGATAGTGCCGTGATGATACGTTTCATAGAACAGGAGAACGGACATCTTTATTTTAAAGCGGGTGGGGGCATTACCGGCAAAAGTGTTTTGGAGAGTGAATACAATGAAATGAAACAGAAAATATATGTACCAATTTATTGAAACCATACGGATAGAGAAAGGAAATGCCTGCAATCTGTTTTATCATAATCGGCGGTTAAACGAGGTCCGTAGGTATTTCCGGCCGGAATGCGCACCCTTGCAGTTGGAAGATTATCTGCACTTGTCTGCTGATATGAATGGTGTGAAATGCAGGGTGGTATATACGGAAGAAGGCATAACGGAGGTATCTTATTCTCTTTATGAGATGCGACCTGTCCGGTCTCTGCGTATGGTGTGTTCGGATACTATAGACTATTCTTTCAAGAGCACAGACAGAAGAAAGTTGAATAGTTTGTTTCAGATTCGTCAGGATAAGGATGATATATTAATAGTGAAGAATGGGTTATTGACAGATACTTCAATTGCTAATATTGCTTTATATGACGGGAGTGACTGGTATACTCCCTTGCATCCTTTGCTGAAGGGAACCAAGCGGGCGGAATTGCTGGATAAAGGCGTATTGAAAGAAAAAGAAATAAAAAAGGAAGAACTGTCATCTTTTTCGGCGGTAAGATTGTTTAATGCAATGATAGGTTGGGGAGCCATAGAGTTTCCGGTTGCCAATGTGTCTGACTAGATTGTTAATCGCAGGCATTTTTTTGAGAGTTTCTTTTGTTTCCTTAAATAATTTGCTATATTTGCAAAAAAAATATAAATATAGGTAAGGTATGAGATTGCGGACAGTTGCAAAATTAGGTGTAGTGCTTTCTGTTGTATTGTTCTGTATAGCAGTTGGTTTTTATGGATTTACACGATTGAGCATGACCGATAGAGGTCGGGAGTTCAATCTCTTCTCCTTGGTACCTTCAAACAGTATTGGTGTTTTGGAAAGCGATAATATCAATTATTTTTTAAATGATTTTCCACAACTTAATTATAGCAATGAACTGGGAGATTTTCAGTTTCCCGGTTTATTCAATTTTATTCTTGGGGGATTGAATGAGTATGCCACTCAGAAAGCACATGGCCTGAGCAGTCGGATGAGCCGTTTATTGGTAAGTTTTCATGCTCCGGGGTCTCCGCGTGATCAGGTTGTATATTTCCGCATGGGTGCAGGAGACGAAAAGTTACTTGCCGATATGCTGCAAGAGCGTGCTCCGGGTGAGTTTCAGCCGAAGAAAGAAAAATATAGAGGAAAGAATATTTATATTTATCCTTTGAATAATAATGAATTTTTGGCTGTTTATAGTGGGTCAGGTTTCTTTGTCGCGAGTTATCAGAAGCGGTTAATAGAAGAAGTTATAGATGCCAAGGAGGACGAAACGGCATTGAGTGATGATGAGGTATTCTCGAAGGTATTTGAGAAAAAGAAGTCTCATAATTTCCTCACATTATATGGTCGTACGACTTCGATGCCTTTCCTGCAGAATAATAATCGTTGCTGGAGTGAGTTTGATTTTCATATGAATAGTGATGTGGTATATCTTACGGGGGATACTTTTATGCCTGATACTTGCAGCTGTACTTCCGAATTTGTGGCAAAAATGCAGTCAGTGCCCGATGTCAAGGAAGACAGCGTTGTTATTTCGGGCAATAAAGATTCGATGAACGGGTATATGGATGAAGCAATAGAAGAAAACGACGGTAGTGGTCGGACACTGTTTGACGAGTGTGTGGCGAATCTTTCTCGTGACGCTTCTTTCATGTTAGTGGCCGATATGCATAAGGTTTCTGAAAATCCTGAGCGTTTTCGTCCTTATCTGCCGCCGTTTATTTTAGAGAATGCTACTTTATTTCATTCATTTATTCTGTCTACCCAACTGTCAATTTCTGAGGACCGTCTTTCTCATATTATGGTGCTGACGTACAAGGACTAACGTAGCTTATGCTGATGAAAGTGTGGAGCTACTTTTGTCCGAAAGTAGAATAAAGAAATAACCGTTAATACTGCTCCGAATAAATAAGCTATTTTGAAAGTGGCTATTTGTGCGATATATCCGCCTGCCAGCATACCCACTCCTATACCTACATCCCATGAAGTAAGGTAAGTGCTGGTAGCTGTACCTCGTTGGCTGTTGGGAGCCAGATTGACAAACAATGTATTGAATGCCGGAAACATGGTTCCAAAACCGATACCCAGTAATAAAGCTATGAAAAAGAAGAAATAGGTAGTCCACTGTAGGCTGAAGTCGATTAACCACCCACAGGCACTCAGCCCGAAAAAGCAGAAACAAACCAAATAAAGTCCGGCTTCGATAACTTGTGTTATCTTGCCACGGTCAACCAATCGTCCGCTGAATAGTCGGCTGGTAGCCATTCCAAAAGCCATAAATGTGAAAAAGAAACCTGTTTCAGCCGTAATTCCTATTTGTTGCGAATACATGGCAATATAGTTGGAGGTCATTCCGTAAGGTACGGACAGTAGTAACAGGCAGATTCCGGCAGGAATGCCTTTCAATAAAATAAATCGGTCGAGCGATATCGGTTCTCTTTTCACGGGCTCTTTGACGGGGGTTTTCACCAATGATGCCATGACCAGTCCCAAAGCGCAACTGACCAGTGCACACCAAAATATCACTTCAAAAGAGTATGCATTATGTAGAAATAGTCCTACCATCGGGCCGATGCTCATTGCCGTGTTGTTCATCATTCCATAATATCCCAGTCCCTCTCCACGCCGTGAACTGGGCATGATGTCGATGACTACCGTGTTTCCTGCTACCGTGACCGTTCCGAAGGCTAAGCCGTGGAAGATGCGGATAAGTGTGAATAAAGTGAGGGTGCCCGCCAACAGATATCCGCCGAAGGCAGCCGTAAAAAGAAAATAAGCTAATAAATAAAGCGGTTTTCTGGCAAAAGTATCCAGCAGATAGCCCGAAAACGGACGGATACATAAGGCAGCTATTGTGTAACATGAAAGGATAATACCAATGGTTCCTTTTTCGCTGTTAAATATCTCGGCTAAATAGAACGGCAGTACCGGCATTAGTAAATAGAAACCAAAGTAGAGCAGAAAGTTGGCTGCGAGAATTTCTATATAGTTTTTTGTTACTAGCTTATCTTTCATATATTGTCATATAAAGAAACGATTAACAGACAAAAGAATGTTCCGTCTATTAATCGTTTTATGAAATTCAAAACAAAGACTGATTAATTGGCAGCTTCGAACTCTTTTAAGAAACGTGTATCATTTTCAGAGAACAAACGCAGGTCGTTTACGCGATATTTCAGGTTGGTGATACGTTCGATACCCATACCCAATGCATATCCTGAATAAACTTTGCTGTCAATGCCGTTGGCTTCCAGTACATTCGGGTCTACCATACCGCAACCCAAAATTTCTACCCAGCCGGTTCCTTTACAGAACGGACATCCTTTTCCACCGCAGATATTACAGCTGATATCCATTTCCGCACTTGGCTCGGTGAAGGGGAAGTAAGAAGGACGTAAACGGATTTGAGTTTCGGCACCGAACATTTCCTTCGCAAATAAAAGCAATACTTGTTTCAGGTCGGTGAATGACACGTTTTTGTCAATATAGAGAGCTTCTACCTGATGGAAAAACGCATGTGCACGATAGCTGATAGCCTCGTTGCGATATACGCGCCCCGGACAAATAATTCGGATGGGTGGCTGGGTGCTTTCCATTACCCGGCTTTGTACGGATGAAGTATGCGTGCGCAAAATGACATTGCCCTGTACATGCTCAGGGTTGGCTTCAACGAAGAAAGTATCCTGCATATCGCGTGCCGGATGATCTTCGGCAAAGTTCATGGAAGAAAAAACATGCCAGTCATCTTCTATTTCCGGTCCGTCGGCAATACTGAAACCGAGACGGTGGAAAATATCGATAATTTCATTCTTGACAATACTTAACGGATGGCGGGTTCCCAATTCGATAGGATATGCCGTGCGGGTAAGATCCATTTCAGCGGCACCGTTGTCTTGTGTTTCAAAAGCTTCCTTCAATGTGGATATACGTTCCTGAGCCTTGTTTTTCAGCTCATTCAGTTTCATTCCCACTTCCTTCTTTTGGTCGGCAGGTACATTGCGGAAGTCTGCCATCAACTCATTAATTGCTCCTTTTTTACTGAGATATTTAATACGGAGGGCTTCTAATTCCTCTGCATTAGCAGCGTGTAAGCCTTCAATTTCCTGAAGTAATTGTTCTATTTTAGCTAACATACTTTCTTCTTTATTTTTTTAATGACCGCAAAGTTAGCGAATTAAACCGAATATTTTGCTGAAAACTAAAAAAAGAGATACTTTTGCATTGATTTTTTCTAAAAATAGAAAATGAAGAAACTGATTATCGGAGTTTGTCTGCTTGTGCTGATTAGCTCCTGTGGAGGTGGTAAAAAGAAAATAGACCCCTTCGAGATGCTCACTGAAGAGATTGATTCGCTGGCTGCCGTTCCTGATACGGTGGAAGTGATGGAAGTGGTGGAAGAAGAACCGATGGTTCCGGCTACCGCAGATGAAAGTTTTGCCGACTTTATCTACAATTTTGCAATTGACGAAAAGCTGCAAGTGTCGCGTATTGTGTTTCCCTTGCCTTATTATACGATGGATAAGAAGGAACATATCGAAAAGAAAGATTGGAAACACGACCCGTTGTTCAGCCAATTGGACTCTTATACTGTTCTTTTTGACAAAGCGGTGGATATGGAAGCGGAAAAGGATACTACTGCTACCAGCGTGAAGATTGAGTGGATTTATCTGAAGACAAACAAGATTAAGAGATATTATTTTGAACGTTTGAAGGGGTTGTGGAAGTTGGAAGCCATTGATTTTGCAGATATGCCGGAGAATGAGGACAGCAAGGAGAGCTTCTATGAGTTCTATGAACATTTTGCCAATGATTCTCTTTTCCAGCAAACACGCCTTCATAATCCATTGAAGTTTGTTACGGTAGACCCGGACGATGAATTTCAAATAATTGAAACTACCCTTGAGGCAGGACAGTGGTTTGCTTTTCAGCCGGTACTTCCCCGCGAGTTTCTGACAAATGTAAATTATGGACAGAATGAGAATTCTAAATCGAATACAAAGGTAATTGAGATAAAAGGATTCGGTAATGGATTTAATAATACGCTTTACTTTGAACGGCGCAATGGGTTGTGGAAATTAGTGCAGTTTGAAGATTTAAGCGATTAACCCTGTTAATGACTGATGAAAGAAATAAAGGAGTATTCATTGTTGCCGCATAATACTTTCGGCATGGATGTAAAGACGTCTGTGTTTGTAGAATATGGGTCGGTTGCTGAATTGAAGGCTATATTATCAAATAAGGATTATTTAAAACCGTCATGGTTGCATATTGGCGGGGGCAGTAATTTGTTGTTTACGGCAGATTATGAAGGAACCGTTCTGCATTCGGCCATTCATGGTTATGAAGTAGTGGATGAGAATGATAAAACTGTCGACATAAGGGTAGGAGCCGGAGAGGTATGGGATGATTTTGTGGCTTTTGCCGTGCGGCACGGATGGTATGGTGCGGAGAATTTATCTTTGATACCGGGAGAAGTGGGTGCTTCGGCTGTGCAAAATATTGGTGCATACGGTGCGGAGGTCAAAGATTTGATTGTTTCGGTAGAAACACTGGAAGTCTCTACGGGGCAGGAACGTGTGTTTGCTAATGATGAGTGTCACTATGCCTATCGTGAGAGTATATTCAAAAAAGAATTGAAAGGAAAATATATCGTTACTCATGTGACTTACCGTCTTGGAAAACATCCGCTTTTTAATCTCGAATATGGTAATGTGAGAGGTGAATTGGAGAAACGCGGATGCGAGATAACATTGGACAATGTGCGTAATACAGTAATTGAGATACGTGAAGCAAAGTTGCCGGACCCGAAGGTGCAAGGCAATGCCGGAAGTTTTTTTATGAATCCTGTTGTATCGCGTCTGCAATTTGAAGCATTGCAAAGAGAATATCCTGAGATACCTCATTATAATATGGGAGGAGATAGGGTCAAGATTCCGGCAGCGTGGATGATTGATCGTTGCGGCTGGAAAGGTAAACAGGTAGGCAATGCAGGTGTTCATTCCAAACAGGCTTTGGTATTGGTAAATTGTGGAGGAGCTACCGGAAGAGAAATCGTAGATTTGTCCCGGCAGATACAAGAGTCTGTCTTTTTGAAATTCGGGATAACTGTTTCTCCTGAAGTGAATTTTATTTAACTGTTATATGAAGATTACAATACTAGGCAGTGGAACATCTACGGGAGTACCCGAAATAGGGTGCAAATGCCCGGTTTGTACCAGCAATGATCCTCGGGATAACCGTTTGCGTTGTTCGGGACTGATAGAAACAGAGGGAGTGCGGATTTTGATGGATTGTGGTCCTGATTTTCGTGAACAGATGATACGTCTGAATGATTTTAAACCCCTTGATGCTGTATTCATCAGTCACGAGCATTATGATCATGTGGGTGGCTTGGATGATTTACGTCCCTTCTGTCGCTTGCGTGATGTGCCGGTTTATGCGGAACGATATACGGCAGAGCGTTTGCGTCAACGTATTCCTTATTGTTTTGCAGAGCATCTTTATCCGGGAGTACCTCGCATCCTGTTGAAGGAGATTGTGCCGGATTCACCTTTTACGGTTGGCAACTCGAAGAAAGCTAAGGTAGAGATTATTCCCGTTCGGGTGATGCATGGCAAACTTCCTATTTTGGGATACCGTATTGGTAATATGGCATGGATTACAGATATGCTGACCATGCCGGAGTCTGAGTATGAGCTTCTGAATGGACTGGATGTACTGGTGATGAATGCTTTGCGTCCCCAATCTCATAGCACACACCAAAATCTACAGGAAGCATTGGACAATGCAAAGCGTATCGGAGCTAAAGAAACTTATTTTATTCACATGAGCCATCACATGGGATTACATTCGGAAGTTGAGAAACTGCTTCCCCCTCATGTGCACTTTGCTTATGACGGAGAAGTAATTTCTGTCGGTTAGACTGTCGGTTTTAATGAATATTGGCAAAGTCCGTTTAGCCCGCATTCTTCACATTTGGGAGTTCTGGCCATGCATACATACCTGCCGTGCAAGATGAGCCAGTGGTGGGCTGTCGGAACGATTTCTTTTGGGATGTATTTCATCAGATATTTTTCGGTGGCCAGCGGAGTAGTACAAGTTTTCGGTACCAAGCCGATGCGGTGGCTTACGCGGAAAACATGAGTATCTACTGCCATTGTTGCTTTATTGAATACCACGCTTTGAATTACATTGGCGGTTTTTCTTCCTACTCCCGGCAATTTTATCAGCTCTTCCAGTGTACCGGGCACTTCACTATGAAAATCTTTAACCAGCATCTGTGCCATGCCGACCAGATGTTTTGCTTTATTGTTAGGATAACTCACACTGCGGATGTATTCATAAATGACTTCCGGCGTAGAGGCTGCCAGGGCTTCCGGTGTAGGGAAATCCCGATAGAGAGGCGGGGTAATCATGTTTACGCGTTTGTCTGTACATTGTGCGCTGAGGATGACTGCTATCAGCAGCTCGAACGGATTGTTATAATGCAGTTCCGTTTCTGCAACAGGCATTGCATTTTGAAAATACGTTATTACCTTATCATATAATTCTTTTTTTCTCATGATTGTCCTTCACTTATTCCCGAGGTCTTTAATTTAAATTAGTTACAAAGATAATACTGTTTCTCAAAAAAGTGCGTATCTTTGCATCCGAATTAGAAAAAATAGACGTATGATGCCGTGAATAGCGGTCGTGTATTCTAGAACACCACGTAAAAAACAGGAAAAATGAAGAATAATAACACTGTATCTGTATCTTTTATGTTGCTTGGCATACTGTTCTGTGTATGTCTCGTTGCAGCAAACTTATTGGAAACCAAGGTAGTCCGGATTTGGAAAATTACTGCAACTGCCGGGCTTGTCGTATTCCCTATTTCTTATATCATCAATGACTGCATAGCCGAAGTGTGGGGCTTTCGTAAAGCAAGACTGATTATTTGGATGGGTTTTGCCATGAACTTTATGGTTGTCGCGTTGGGGCAACTTGCCATTATGATGCCTGCAGCACCCTTTTGGGAAGGGGAAGAAGGATTTAATTTTGTTTTCGGCATGGCACCGCGTATTGCTGTGGCAAGTTTGACTGCCTTTTTGGTTGGTTCTTTTCTCAATGCTTATGTCATGAGTAAGATGAAACTGGCTTCGGGAGGCAAGAATTTTTCACTTCGTGCCATCACTTCTACATTGGTGGGTGAAAGTGCCGATTCGCTGATTTTCTTTCCGATTGCTTTCGGAGGGTTGATGCCGGTGAGTGAGCTGATTAAAATGATGATTCTTCAAGCTCTTTTAAAAACAGTTTATGAAATCATTATCCTTCCTGTTACCATCCGTGTAGTGAATTATATAAAGAAGGTGGACGGAAGTGATGTCTATGATGAGAATATTTCCTACAATGTATTAAAAATCAAAGAACTATAAATCATGAATAGGAGTGATGCATTGGTTGTGTTCAGCGGTGGGCAGGACTCAACTACTTGTCTGTTTTGGGCAAAGAAACATTTTAGTAAAGTATATGCGTTGAGTTTTGTCTACGGACAAAAACATGTGAAAGAGGTGGAACTGGCACGTTCCATAGCTGCCGGGGCAGGAGTAGAGTTTGAAGCGATGGATGTTTCTTTTATCGGTCATTTGGGTAAGAATTCATTGACGGATACCACTATTGCAATGGACCAGGATAAGCCGGCCGATAGTTTCCCGAATACTTTTGTTCCGGGGCGTAACCTGTTTTTCTTGAGTATTGCAGCTGTTTATGCTCGCGAACATGGCATTAACCATATTGTGACCGGTGTGTCTCAGACTGATTTCAGCGGTTATCCCGATTGTCGGGATGCTTTTATCAAGTCATTGAATGTCACACTCAATCTTGCCATGGACGAACAATTTGTTCTCCATACTCCGTTGATGTGGATTGACAAGGCAGAAACATGGGCACTGGCGGATGAACTGGGAGTTCTTGATTTGATTCGCAGGGAAACTTTAACTTGTTATAATGGCATTCAGGGTGATGGATGCGGACATTGTCCGGCGTGCAAACTTCGCCGTGAAGGTTTGGAAAAATATCTGGCAAGTAAGAAGTGATTTACTTGAAACTAAAAAATAATAACTATATGGAAAGAAAAGATGAACTGACAATATTAGGAAAGAAGACGGAATACAAGCAGGATTATGCTCCTGAGGTGCTGGAGTCTTTTGTTAACAAGCATCCCGGGAATGATTATTGGGTGCGTTTCAATTGTCCCGAATTTACCAGTCTTTGCCCCATCACCGGACAGCCGGATTTTGCTGAGATTCGTATTTCTTATCTGCCTGACATGAAGATGGTAGAGAGCAAGAGCCTGAAACTTTACCTGTTCAGCTTTCGCAATCATGGCGATTTTCATGAAGATTGCGTAAATATCATTATGAAGGACTTGATTAAACTGATGGAGCCTAAATATATCGAAGTAACAGGTATCTTTACTCCACGTGGCGGCATCTCTATTTATCCGTATTGCAATTACGGACGTCCGGGAACAAAATATGAAGAATTGGCGCAATATCGTTTGCGTAACCACGATTTATAAACGGCGGGCTTCCACCCAAGGGGAAGATGAACTTAAAATCGTTCACTCCTTTCGGTGGAAGCAAAATATCTTTAGGATAATTCCAGCCCCAATGCTTCTTTTAATTTTAGCAGATTGGGATTCTTTTTACTCATCATCTGGAAACGTTCTACATGGCTATAGGCACGTATGTTTTCAGTCGGGGCACTTACCCGTATTGTCATCGTTATTTTTCGGTTATGGAGACGTTCCCGCAAGTGGTTTTGAATTGCCTGAACCAACTGCGTCATATATTTTTCTACCATCTCGTTGTCTACCAATACTTCGAAAGTAGTATCATTCAGCAGTTTCGGATGCATATTCATCATACGTGCCGAGTTCGCTTTCTCTTCAACTGGCAGATTAGCTGCAAATTCACGCCAATAATAGTTTAAATCTTTTTCGTTAAAGATATAATTCTCATACGACGCACTGCTTGATGTAGCGGTTGCATGGGCGGCAGAGGTGTTTTTTGCATCTGTTTTCTCAGCTGTTTGTTCATGCAGGGGACGGCGTATGGACATGCCCAACGTACCCGCTTTAAATACTGGAATTTTCTTTTCTTCCTTTGTCGTAGGCAGCGGGTTGGGACGTCCACCCGTATTCATTCCGTTTGTAGAACCTTGTGTTGCAGTCGGTGATGAAGCAGCCGGAGCAACACCGGTCTGTGCAGCGGCAACCGGAGCCTGAGGCTGCGATTGCGTGGCAACTTCAGGAGTTGCTTGCTGTGTAAATATGGGTTTTATGTGATTCTTTTTAGGGCTGCGCCCACCGGCCAAATCGTCAGCGTCGGGCAAGGTCAGTTGCGCACATTGTATCAGTGTCAGCTCTACCAGCAAGCGTTTGTTCTTGCTGGCGCGATAGTTTAAATCGCAGTCGTTGCACAGCTTCATGGCTTTGTACAGGAACTTGGCCTCGCACTTCCGGGCTTGTGCCTGATAACGCTCACGGATACTTGCACCTACCTCCAGCAGTTGTAAAGTTGAGGCATCCTTGCTCACCAATAAATCGCGGAAATGTGAAGAAAGTCCCGTAATAAAGTGGCTGCCGTCAAATCCTTTTTTCAGTACATCATTGAAAAGCAGCATTGCTTCGGGTACCTTGTTTTCAAGTAATAAATCCGTCAATTTAAAGTAGTATTCGTAATCCAATACGTTCAGGTTCTCGATGACACTCTTATAAGTAATGTTTCCCCCTGTGAAGCTTACTACCTGATCAAAGATGGAAAGCGCGTCACGCATACCTCCATCCGCTTTTTGGGCAATGACGGTCAGCGCTTCGGGTTCGGCATTGATATGTTCCTGCTTTGCCACATATTGCAGGTGCTCTGTGGTATCTTTAATGCCGATGCGGTTGAAATCATAGATTTGGCAACGGCTCAGGATAGTAGGCAATATCTTATGCTTTTCGGTAGTGGCAAGGATGAAAATGGCATGATGAGGAGGCTCTTCCAGGGTCTTCAGAAAAGCATTGAAGGCAGCTTGGGACAGCATGTGTACCTCGTCAATGATATATACTTTATATTTGCCGATTTGCGGCGGGATACGTACTTGCTCTATCAGCGAACGGATGTCTTCTACGGAGTTATTGCTGGCGGCATCCAGCTCATGAATGTTATATGAGCGTTGCTCGTTGAAGGCAAGGCACGATTCACATTGGTTGCACGCCTCTCCGTCAGCAGTGGGAGACAGGCAGTTGATGGTTTTGGCAAAGATACGCGCACAGGTTGTCTTGCCCACACCGCGTGGACCGCAGAACAGGTAGGCATGTGCCAGCTTGCCGGTAGCAATCGCATTTTTCAGGGTAGTGGTCAAAGCACGTTGGCCCACAACCGATTCGAATGTAGCGGGACGATATTTTCGTGCCGATACGATATAATTTTCCATAAGCGGAGTTCCTTTACTAAATATGAGTTCTGCAAAAGTACATAAATTATCGGTGTTTTTATGTATGGTTGCCTGAAATATTTCTATCTTTGCGCAAAGGAGAAAAAAGAACGTTAGATATGAGTAAATTGCTGACTATTTGGAACTACATCCGGCACCATAAGTATATGATTACGCTGCTGGTATTTCTTGTGGTTATTGGTTTTTTGGATGAAAACAGTCTGATTCAGCGCGCAAAGCACCGTAATGAAATAAGTACGTTAAATAGTGAAATAGAAAAATACAGAAAGCAATATGAGGAGGATACCGAGAAGCTGAAAGAGTTGACCAGCAATCCCGAGGCTTTGGAGAAAATAGCCCGTGAGAAGTATCTGATGAAGAAACCAAATGAGGATGTTTACGTTTTTGAACAATGAAGAATCTTTATAATATAATATTTATGGCAGGTGCCGGGCTGTTGCTGCTTGGTGCAGTATTGCAAATAACCCGTTGGGATTTTGCTCCTTTTATATACACAGTGGGTGCGGTGATGTTCGGCTATGTACAGGTGATGGGAAATCGGTATGATGGCAAGAACTTTATCGTCAAGCGATTGAGGAGGCAGCAAATCTTTGGTGCCATTGCATTGGTTTTTGCGGGAGTACTGATGTTTGCGATGAACCGTAATGAGTGGATTGTCTGTCTTTCCATTGCTGCCATACTCGAACTGTATACAGCATTCCGCATTCCGCAGGAACTGGATAAAGAGAACAAGTAGAGCATTCTCATCTTTTGAATAAAATGCCGGTTTTGTTCTATTTTGATTCATCTCAGCACATAAGCCAAGAATGACCGGATGATAAGTCCTTTCATCAGTCGGATTAACTTCTTTTTCCTTTTAGGTTAAGTCTTCACGTACGGCAAACTTTTATAGTCTTCGGCTGTGGACTGTATAGTCTGCTGCAATGGACTGTACAGTCTGTTACGGTGGACTGTACAGTCTGTTATAACAGACTGTAATAATCTTCCGCTTAAAAGGTCTTAGACAGTGGTAAGAAATAACTTAATCTTCCTTTTGTTTACAGATAAAAAGTAGATGACCGGTCACCCCGTATTGTATAATTTCCGGATTTCGAGGGGAAGGAAGGCAAAAAAAAACTAAACCGGTCTATCCCATCGTCAGCTGTAGGGGCAGGGTTTGCCTGCCCGAAGGCACAAAGCAAACTGTTTTCGGGCGAGCGAACCTCGCCCCTATAAACTAAACGACAGCATTATCCACGTTTTGACAGCCTCTTTTTTAGAGACGAGGAAGGTAGTGTGCTAAAATGAAAGCAAACTACCACTATTCCACAATAGTCATTTCATCTATCAGATGTTTTGCACCTGCAAACTTATCGATGATAAACAAAGTATATCGGATATCTACGCAAGCTGCACGTTGTAACTGCGGATTGTAGGCGATATCACCTGTCAAACCTTCGTAGTTACGGTCGAATCCGGTACCGATTAATTCGCCTTTACTGTTGAAGACCGGTGAACCGGAGTTACCTCCCGTATTATCGGTGGCTGTGGCAAAGCAGATAGGCATTTCTCCGTTTTTCATGGCATAACGGCCGAAATCCTTGTTGTTATACAATTCTTTCAGTTTTGCCGGCACCACGAACTCGAAATTATCCGGGTCTTCTTTTTCCATTACGCCTTTCAGTGTCGTATAATAACTGTATTCCACTCCGTCCTTCGGGCTGTAAGAGCCGATTTTTCCGTAAGTGAGACGTAATGTAGAGTTGGCATCGGGATAAATGGGTGTGCCTTCCTGTTGTTTCAGTTTCATCATACCTTCCACCCATGTCTTGTGTGCAAGGTTGTATGCATCCGTTTCTGCTTTCATAGCCTGGTCGGTCTTTTCATACCCTTCGTCTACGGATTTAGCATATTGCACCATCAAGTCGTTTTCTATGGTTTTGGCATCCGGTTTGGCCATGAACCGGTCAAAGGCTTCACGACTGCGGAAGATAGAAGTATCGAAACAGGCATCTACAAATGCATCGATATCTCCTTTGAACTTCTTGTCTATCACCCGGAATATGCTGATGCGCTGTTCGGCAGGAATCAGTTCGGCATAAGTCTTTAACAGTGCCTTTGAGACTTTGCGGTCTACTTCGGGACTGTAATCTTTATTAAAGAACTTGTCGGCCTGTTTACCCAACCGGCTCAATGCATGATCCAGCGGATTGATTTCTTTGGTAGCGTGGGGCACTTTGTATCCTTGTTTCAGTGCTTCCAGCACTTGGTCTGTGGAAGGAATTTTATAGAATTCCGTTCCCAGTTTGCAAACTTCATAGATGGCTTGCTGGTGATAAACAGCGTCATGGCGTTTGCTTACGATTTCGCGGATGGCATCAAATGCTTTTTGATAAGTATCTGTTCCCGTTTTGCGGCCGTATGCCAGAAGTTTTTCTTGTTGCTGCTTCTTGGTGTCGAGCACATTGAGGTGAATCAGTCCTTCGTTCATGCCGATGGCATTCTTCCAGTAGTTGGCAGAAGATGCATACTTGCTGGCATACTGGATGCGTACTTTATCACTTTTCAGCATTTCTTCGAGCAGATTGTTGAGGCGTACCGTACGCACTGTCTTACGCATGAAATTGGTAGTCTGCATACGTTCTTCCACCTCATCGGAAATCATATAACGCCAGTTGCGTCCGGGGAATCCCATTACGAAAGTAAAGTCGCCCTCTTTCACACCGCCCAGATTGATCGTAAGGTGTTTCTTCACTTTCAGGGGGATATTATTCTCATTGTATTCGGCCGGTTTGCCATCGGGGGCGGCATATATGCGGAACATGGAGAAGTCACCGCAGTGGCGGGGCCACATCCAGTTGTCTGTGTCGGCTCCAAACTTTCCGATGGAAGAAGGGGGAGCACCCACCATGCGGACATCCTTGTAGATGGTCTTTACAAAAAGATAGTAACGGTTTGCTCCGTAGAAAGGTTTCAACTCCAAGGCCGTGAAGGGAGTGACTTCTATGTTCTCCTGCTTGGCAAAGCGTTCGGCCACTTTGCCAAGGTAAGAAGGAGAGAGGTAGTTCAGGCCTTCCGGGTCCTTGTCCTTAGCCAACTGTTCTTTTACATAAGGAGTGATATCCAGAATTTTGTCGATAAAAGTAACGGTCAGCCCCTCGCAAGGCAATTCCTCCTTGCGGGTCATCGCCCAGAATCCGTCTGTCAGGTAGTCGTGCTCCACCGAACTGTGTTGCTGGATATATCCGTATCCGCAATGGTGATTGGTCAGCACCAGTCCTTCTGCTGAAATAACTTCACCGGTGCATCCTCCGCCGAAATGTACCACGGCATCTTTCAGGCTGATACTGTCGGGGCAATATACTTTGTCAATGCCGATGTCCAGTCCCATGTCGTACATGGTGGCGGCATTTTGTTCTTTCAGGTCTGTCAACATCCACATACCCTCGTCGGCATGGCCGGCAAGGGTGGTGAAGCTGAGAAGTGATAATATGATTGTCTTTTTCATTATTCTACTATTGTCATTTCGTCAATCAGGTGACCGCAACCACCCAGTTTGTCGATAATAAAGAGTACATAGCGGATGTCTACGGCAATACAGCGTTGGAGGTTATTGTCAAAGTTGATATCTCCACTCAGTGATTCCCAGTTGCCGTCAAAGGCAGTACCAATCAGTTCACCGCTGCCGTTGATGACCGGAGAACCTGAGTTACCACCTGTAATGTCATTGGTCGTGAGGAAACAAGCCGGCATCTCACCGTTAGGCAATGCATAACGTCCGAAGTCTTTGGCAGTATAAAGCTCTTTCAGTTTGGCGGGAACTACGAATTCGGGATTGGTGGGGTCTTCTTTTTCCATTACACCTTTCAATGTCGTATAATACTTGTAGTGTATACCGTCTTTCGGATTATAAGATTTCACGTTACCATAAGTCAGACGAATGGTGAAGTTGGCATCCGGTGCTTTAGGTTCGGGAGAATACATTTCACATAAGCCGCGTACATACGTTTTGTGCAGCAGCTCCAATCCATTGAGTGCAGTTGACAATTCCTTAACCAATTTATCACCCAGTGCATATTTGGATTTGACAAAAGCATACATCGGGTCTTTTTCAAGAGCTTTTACATTGGGCTTGCTGATGAATTTATTGAAATTCTTTTCATTGGAGAAGATGGAATTATCATATAAATTGTCGATATATGCATCATAGTTTCCTTTGAAATCGTTTTGGATTGTCTGGTAGAAAGAAGGCAACGCGTCAGCTTCTACCATTTCGGCATAGAGGGGCAACAGGGCTTTGGCTACTTTGCGGTCTACTTCGTGGTCATAATCCTTGTTGTGAACGGATTCATAAACGCTCTTCATCATATCGGTATATTTTTTGATACCGGCTTTATCTTTGTTCTTTACCGCTACTTTCAGGCTGTCCATTACAATATAAGGAGTACCGAACTCAATGCCGCTTCTCAAAATTTCATTGAAGCAAGTGAATTGATAAAGAACAGGGTTGCTCTTTTCGATAATGGCATCGATTTCTCCTACCACCTTTGCATAGTCGGCCCGATTGTTATCCTTTGCAAACTTGGCAAAGCGGGCTTCCTGAGCCGCTTTCGTTTCCAGTACTTTATTGTCTGCGATAGCTTTGTTCATACCGATGGAATTCTTCCAGTAGTTGCTGCTTCCCGCATATTTGCTGGCATACTGAATGCGCACTTTGTCGCTGGCTGCCATTTCTTTTTTCAGTACATCCTGACGGGTACCGCGAATGCGGATACGGGGCTCATTGCTGGCGGTCATTCGCTGTTTGACTTCGCTTTGAGTCAAGTAGCGGCTGGTGCTTCCGGGGAAGCCCATAATCATGGCATAATCACCTTCTTCGATACCTTTCAGTGAGATAGCCAAATGTTTCTTAGCTTTGAGAGGAACATTGTTTTCATTGTATTCGGCCGGTTCACCGTTAGCGTCTGCATAGATACGGAATACAGAAAAGTCGCAAGTATGACGGGGCCACATCCAGTTATCGGTTTCCCCACCGAATTTACCGATAGATGAAGGAGGTGCGGCAACCATACGTACGTCACTGTATGTTTTTAAATAAATCAGATAAAATTTGTTTCCGGCATAGAAAGGAAGCGCTTGTGCACTGATACCCGGCTTTCCGTTCAGATCGCTTGCTTTCAGTTCCTCGTTGGCAAATTTATGTAAGAAAGGCTGACCGAATGTTTCTTCTTCCTTCACTTCTCCGGCTTTTACCTTTGCATTTATTTTATCTGTGACATCCACAATACGTTCTACAAATTTGAACTTCAAGCCCGGAGTAGGGAGTTCTTCTTTACGGCTTTTTGCCCAAAAACCATCTGTCAGGTAGTCATGTTCTACAGAACTGTGTTGTTGGATAGAAGCATATCCGCAATGATGATTGGTCAGGATAAGTCCGTCGGGAGAAATAATTTCTCCGGTACATCCTCCGCCAAAGATACCTACTGCATCTTTCAGCGAAACTTTGTTGGGGTGGTAGATGTCGTCGGCATCCAGCTTCAGACCCTGTGCTTTCATGCGGTCTGCCAAGTGCTGTTCCTGCATGAGTTGCAACAACCACATACCTTCGTCTGCCTTTGATGGCAAGAATGCCACGCACATTAATGCGAGCATTAAGAGTTTAAATCTTTTCATGTTGTGTACTAAATGTTATTTCTTTATACTTATATCGGTTACAAAAATAGAAAAAAAACGGCAAGTATCAGTCAAAAAACTCAATCACAGTGATAATCTTATATTAAGTTTTAAATTATAATAAAAAATTTTTGTCAGTGGATTATAGATTGTACCTTTGCTCACCAAAAAGTAGTAAAGGGTGTGTAGATGAGCATGAATAAACTTTTTTTCTCTGTAGTGTCTTTATTGGCTTTGACCTCGTGTGCCAGCGAATATAAAATAGAAGGTAGTTCTTCTGTTTCGAGGTTGGATGGAAAGATGCTGTTTATAAAAGTTCCCGATGGTGACCGCATGGTGAAGGTTGATTCTGCCGAGGTTATTCATGGGATATTTAAAATGGAAGGAGTTTTGGATTCGTCCGTTATTGCTTCTTTATATATGGATGATATAAATATCATGCCTTTTGTTATCGAAAAAGGGAAGATAGCCATTAACATAGACAATGCCCGCATCATGGTAAGCGGAACTCCGCTCAATGACCGTCTTTATGATTTTGTGGGAAAGAAAACTTCGCTTGATGACCGTGCCTACGAGTTAGAGCGTAAGGAAAGCCGTATGATTATGGATGGAAAAGACCCCAATGAGATTCACCATGTTATTATGACAGAACGTGAGAAACTGGCTGCTGAGATGAATGACTTGGCAAAGCAGTTCATTAAAAAGAATTATGATAATGTATTGGGACCGGGAGTATTTATCATGATATGCAGTAACTTTGATTATCCGGTCATGACTCCGATGATTGAGGAAATCGTTAAAGATGCTCCCGACAGCTTCAAAAATAATCCGATGGTGAAGGAGTATATCACGGTAGCTCGTGCCAATATGGAGAAACTGAAGAGTACACAACCTGTTCCCCTCGATTAAAGATTATTGATCGGGGTTGTCCACTTTTCCCTGATATTCTTCCGGCAATGATTTTTCTATTTCTTTGTAAGCTTCTTCCATGGTTGTTTTGATATTGTCTATTCCCTGGCTTTGGGGATATATGGGTTTATGAATGATCAATGTCATCGGATGCCATGAGACGAAACCTCCGGTACGCGGGAGAACATTGAATGAACCGACAATAGTAAGCGGTACGACCGGCAGTTGTAACTCATCCGCCAACTGGAAAGCTCCTTTCTTAAAATATCCCATGTGTCCTGTAAAGGTGCGTGCCCCTTCGGGAAATACGACCAGTGAAGTTCCGTTCTGCAATACATTACGGGCATGTTCGATTGTCTCTTTTACTTTCTTCGGTCCGGATTTATCTACAAAAATGTGACCTGCCGCTTCGCATGCTTTACCAACAAAAGGCATTTTCCGCAGGCTCTTCTTCATCATCCATTTGAAATTGCGGCCCAAAAAGCCGTAAATGAGGAATATATCGAATGAGCCCTGATGGTTGGCAACAAAGACATATGAAGTTTTGTCCAGTACTTCGGGATGCCCTACTACTTTTACGGGAATCAGCAATACATAACAGAATAGTTGTGACCAGATTTTTCCGGGGTAATATCCCCAAACATGCGGGTCGCCTATCCATGAACCTACAATAGTGACAAGGGCCGTAAGTATTGTCAATACAAGAAGTATGGGAAGTGCTATAAAAATCTGATATAAAATATAGAGTGCTTTCATTGTTCTCAATTTTTAAATCATACAAAGATAGAAAAAAAAGATAATTTATCAGGCAAACAGTAATAACTTATAATTGGAAAACATTTGATTATTCTTTTTTCAAAGTGATGACTGTTATTTCCGGCCATGCTCCGAGGCGCATGGGGAACATCAGATATCCCAGTCCTACATTGACAAAAAGAGCCTGATTGCCTTCCCGGTATAATCCGTTGTGTTCGGGGTAAACAAATTTAGCCGGAGAGAATCCGAAGATGCTGAATTGCATTTCGTGGGTATGTCCCGATAGCATTAATTGCACATCACTTTCGGGCAATACTTCGCGGCGCCAGTGTGTCGGGTCATGGCTGAGTAATACTTTAAATATTCCGTCTGTACCCTTTAAGGCTTTGGGAAGATCGCCATAATTGGGAAAAGGAGGATTACCGCTATTTTCTACTCCCACTAAAGCAATACTGTCATGTCCCCGATGAATGATGGTGTGTTCATTATTCAGCACTTGCCAGCCCATGCGTGCTTCTTTGGCTAATAAGCTGTCGAGATTGGTTTGTTGCTCTGCTTTTGTATTCCATTTGATATAGGGAGAATAGTCATGATTTCCAAGTACTGAGTAGACTCCATCTTTTCCTTTTATTTGGCTGAGTATAGGTATGAATTCATCCAGTTCGGTGGCTATGTTGTTGACAATGTCACCTGTAAAAACCACCAGGTCTGCTTGTTCGGCATTGACCATATCCACAGCTTTTTGTATTGCTTTTCCATTTCGTGTCCAACTGCCCGAATGGATATCCGAAAGTTGGAGAATGCGATAGCCGTCAAAAGCATCCGGCAAATCTTTATAAGTTATAGTCACTTCTCTGATTTGAAAATGCTGTTTTCCTTCGGTGGCACCATATACGACGTATGCCAATGATGCCAGTGCCACTACACCTGCAATATATCCTCCATAGAGCCTTCGTCCCGAAATGAGAAAAAGCAGTTTCATGATAAGGATGACGATGACAAATATGGCTTTAGGTACGGCAAAGCATAGGAATATCAACAGAAAATTGCTGAGCCGGTACATGGAATCGGGCATTGGCTCGTGGATAGAGAAAATCACCGTCATCCCTGTAACCAGGAATAATGTTGGTATCCAATAAGTCCGGCGAATCCATTTTTGTGATACACGATGGATGTAAGCTCTGTATATATACCAGTCGGGCAATATCAACAGTAATAAGAAAAATATAAAGAGTTTTATTAGCATCATGGCAATTGGTCTTTATAAAAAATGAAATCTATAAATTGGCAGCCAGAAACTTTTTCATTTCTTCTATGTTCATTCCACGTCGGTTGGCATAATCGGTCAGTTGGTCTTCACCTATTTTCCCGATGGAGAAATAGCATGAGGCAGGATGGGCGAACATCAGTCCGCTGACAGAGGCATGAGGCTTCATCATGCCATTTTCGGTCAAAGAAATACCTATCTGCTTCATGTCCAGCAATTCATTCAACACAAAATTGACAGATTGGTCGGGTAATGAAGGATAGCCGACGGCAGGGCGGATTCCCTGATACTTCTCATTATGCAAATCTTTTACACTGAGATTCTCATTGGGTGCATATCCCCATGTCGTCTTGCGGATATCTTCGTGTAATTTTTCGGCGGTTGCTTCTGCCAGACGGTCAGCGAGAGTCTGTACCAGCATCCGTTTATAGTCATCTTTGTCATAAAGATGCTCCATATCGGCATCCACGGTGGTGGCAAATGCTCCTACTTTATCTTTGATGCCTGAAGACAGAGGACGTACGAAATCACTTAAGCAGAGAAACGGTTCGTCTGCTTTACATTTGACTGCCTGCTGGCGCAGTAATGGGAAACGTGTGCTCCCGTCCAGGTATAGGTTGTCGCCATCGGCATTGGCATCCATTAAGCGAAAAATGCCATGCGTCTCAAAGTCGGCATCCAATTCATTCAACATTCTGTGGGCTTCTTTCAGCAGTTGCATTGCTTCTGCAGCTTTCGGTCGCTCTTTTTCGGGAAAACCGGCCAACCACATGGCACGACACGAGTCACACCCATGTATATCGGCTATGGCAGCATATTTAGGCTGGAAACCCCATGCATGAAAAAAATAAATCCAGTTTATGTATTCACTGACTTGATGTATTTTGTAATGTACGATCATCGCTTAAATCTTAGTTCTTTTCCTCTGTGGGCTTTGTCTACTTGGTGGTTATGGTAGACCAAATGCCCGTTAACAAACGTTTTTTCTACTTGTGAGTGGAATGTCTGTCCTTCCATGGGACTCCATCCGCATTTGCTCAAGATGCAGTCGGAAGTTACTGTCCATTGACTATCGGGGTTTACCAAAACCAAATCGGCATAATACCCCGGTCGGATAAATCCCCGCTTTTCTATATGATATAATTCAGCGGGAGCATGACACATTTTCTGTACCAATTGTTCAATGGTCAGCACTCCTTCCCGTACCAGTTCCATGATAGCCACCAGTGAGAATTGTATCATCGGCATACCCGAAACGGCCTTTAAAGCACCACCTTGTTTTTCTTTCAGCAAATGGGGAGCATGGTCGGTGCCGATTACATCGATACGGTTGGTGGCCAAAGCCTGTCGTAATGCTTCACGGTCGGTTGCAGTCTTGATGGCTGGATTGCACTTGATGCGTGCTCCCAGCGTTTCATAATCTTTATCGCAGAAATAGAGATGTGAAACACATGCCTCCGATGTTATTTGCTTTTCACTCAATGGTTTGTCTTCAAACAAATCTAGTTCGCCGGCTGTGCTTACATGTAGAATGTGCAGGCGTGCTCCTGTTTCTTCGGCTAGTTTTATTGCCAGGGAAGAAGAATGCATACAGGCTTCTGCACTCCGTATTTCGGGATGATATTTGATGTCCGGGTCTTCTCCGTATTTTTCTTTGAAAGCAACGGTATTCGCACTGATAATAGCTTGTTCTTCACAGTGGGTGGCAATCAGCATACCGGCATTGGCAAAGACTTTGCGCAACACTTCCATGCGGTCTACCAGCATATTGCCGGTACTGGCTCCCATGAAAAGTTTCACACCGCATATACGGGTTTTGTCCAGTTGAGACAGCATATCTGCATTATTGTTGGTTGCACCGAAATAGAATGAGTAATTCACTACACTTTTCGTTGCAGCATCGGCAAACTTGGCTTCCAGCGCTTCGAGATTGGTGGTCTGCGGGGTTGTATTGGGCATATCCATAAAAGAGGTCACTCCTCCGGCTGCTGCGGCTGTACTCTCTGTATGCATATCCGCTTTATGGGTCAGCCCCGGGTCGCGAAAGTGCACATGATCATCTATCACACCCGGCATCAGGTAGCACCCCCCGGCATCTATTTCCTCATCACAGGGATGGAGTGGGAGAGTGCCGTCTGCTATCACTTCTGCTATTCTGTCATTTTCAATTACAATCGAACCGTGAAAAGTCTTTCCTTCATTCACAATTCGCGCATTCTTTATCCAAGTACGTTTCATAAGTTTTTCTTTTGAGGATATTTATGGAACCAGCTATACCATTTCAGTTGGATGACTCCCATAATCGCTTCACCAAAGATGCTGCTGTTCATTTTGGAAGTTCCCAATTCGCGATTGACAAAGATGACCGGAACCTCGGCTATTTTGAATCCGCATTTATAAGCAGTGAATTTCATTTCTATCTGGAAGGCATAACCTTTGAAACGGATTTTGTCCAATCCGATAGTTTCAAGTACCTGCCGGCGATAGCATTTGAATCCCGCTGTGGTGTCATGGATGGGCAGACCGGTGATTATACGTACATATTTCGATGCAAAATAAGACATTAAGACACGTCCCATCGGCCAGTTTACAACATTTACTCCACTGACATAACGCGAACCGATGGCTACGTCATAACCTTCGCGGGCACATTTGTCATACAACCGGGGCAAATCATTGGGATTATGGCTGAAGTCGGCGTCCATTTCGAATACATAGTCATATCCTTTTTCTATCGCCCACTTGAACCCGGTGATATAGGCAGTTCCCAATCCCAGTTTACCCTTGCGCTCTATCATGAACAGGCGGTCGGGAAATTCCTGCTGCAACCGGCGTACAATAGCTGCCGTGCCGTCAGGAGAGCTGTCTTCTATGATTAAGATATGAAAGAACTTCTCCAAACCGAATACAGCCCGGATAATATTTTCTATATTCTCCTTCTCGTTATAGGTTGGTATAATAATGATGCTATCGGATTTCTCCATACGTTTATTTGTATTAGCTGAATAAATATCATACAAATGTAATTAATATATTATGAACCTCTGCAGAATTTAATTTTATTAAATAAAAAAAGAAGGGTTAACCCTGCTTTTACGCATGGATAACCCTTTCATCTTACAGAATAGTTTAGTTTTCTTTAGAAAGCCACACCTACGCGGAATCCGAAGTTTTGCAATTTATCCATGTCATAGTTAAACACGGTTCCCTTGTTGGTGGAATAGTTGTAAAATCCTGCCAAATGAAAGCCGATACTGTTGGGCCATGGGTAAATATTTACACCGATTTCGGGAGATACATAGAAGCCCCATGTGTCGTCCTTTACTTCGTAGATGTAGAAATCACTGGACATCTTTGTATAGTTGGCACCCAATTTCAATCCGATATAAGGTTGGCAGATACCGTCACTAAAGCGATAGTGAGTGGCAAAACCGAAAGGCAACTGGAATACGGAATGTTGTTGGTCGGTGGTCAGTGCAGACGAGCTGTTGATAGGCAATGTCTGACGTGGAATGTATTCATTGTTAGTGTGATAATTAATAAATGCACCGATAGACAAATCAGGTAAGACATAATATCCACCTTCAAAGTTCATACCCCAGCCGCTTGCTTTGTTTGAAAAGTTGTTGCTGATAGGAGCACTGAACTGCCAGTCTACATTAAAGTAGGTCATCGGAGTAATTTGTGCTTTTGCCGGTAGAGCAAAGGCAATGGCGATGGCAGCTACCGCCATTATTCTATAAGTAAAATATTTTATGGTTTTCATAAACTTGCTAATTTATTAAAATGATTTATTTGTTTATTTCTTCAAATAAGGGCTTTGTGCAAATGCCTGATTGATAGCCGTTGTAGCACGGTTGACATTCAGACTGCCGCTGCTGCCGATCAGACCGCTGATATAAGCATTCCATACAACAGGCAGTTTTTCTTTAGCTCCTTCGGGCGCACCCAGATTGACTAAATCAGCCAATAATGAACCGGTGCTGTAGCTATAAGTGATGGAGTAAGGATAGTACCATCCGCCTCCCCAATAGCCGCCCCAGTATCCGGGAATCCAATAACCGGGATAATAGTTCCACCATGGACCGTTGTTGTAATAACCGCTAAAGTAGTAAGTGCTGGCTACGTAGCTCAATTGCAATCCGAGGTCGGCATCTTCCTTGTCTGGTGTACGCATGTAACCGGCACCGTCCATTTTGGCAACGAATGCACTGATAATCAGTTGTGCATTATCATCTTTCCAATATTCCGGTTCTTTAGAATCTCCGATTACAAGAATGCTGTCGGGAACGTAATAAGTGCTGAAGCTGTTGAATTTAGCACTAGTGTCATGATTGGTAAATACTAGATACTCATTGTCCAGTTTGTCCATGTCCGGGTCTTTTTCGCAAGATACCAAGGCAAAGACCGCCAGTAGGATAGGAATTAATTTTTTCATGTCAAGTTTTTGTTTAAGTTAATACTGATTTTTTCGTTTGTTGTACTCCTAAAAACGGAGGAGTTACGCTTTTGTTCACTACAATCGCTTTTTTTGTGAACTTTTTCTCAAAGGACAGAGCTTCTTGTTAAAGTTTCTTTTTGAGCGTATAGTTCAGTTTTGATATCGCTTTTTTGAAATCTTTGCCCACCATAGTCAGTGCGCTGTCGCCTTCGGCTACAAAATTGGTCTTTTCATGGCCGGGAGCTGCCGAAACAAGTTGGTAGATAATGGCGGTGCTGTCATTGGGGATGCCGATAATGGTTACAACGGTACCGCTATCGGTAAATACCTGATCTTGTCCGTTGTTGGCACCTAAATAAGTGGTAGTCAGATTATATGTACCCAGTGAGTCTTCTCCTGTTTCTTGCAGAGTGAGCAGATAGTTGATACCCGAGACGTCAGCGCCGGGTAAAACGCCTTCGTAAGTATAGGTTTGTAAATCGCCCAAAGTGCTGTCATTAACGGCAAACAAAGAGTCACTTTCGCTTTCAGCTATCATTTCGGCAGATTTATTTCCTTTGGAGCCGCAAGAAACAATCATGGCAGCCAAGGCTGCTGCAATAAATACTTTTTTCATTATTAAGTCAGGTTTTTAATGGTTATTTGGCTAAATAACACCTGTCTGACTTATTTTGTTTAGCAGAGTGAATTTTTTTGTTTTCAGCGTAACAGTACCCCGTTTATTTTCTTTCTGCTGAGTGAGTTGTAAAGTACTTTTGCCGATTGAGTTTCTGTCTCTTCCGGTTTTTCCGCATCGGGCATTGTGCCGGTAGTGATTAATGAAAGGGTATTTTTCAGCATCAATTCGTTTTCATCGCCCAACGGGAGAAGAGGAGAGATAAGTCCTCTTTCGTTCAATTTGTAATCGGGAGTGATACCGTTTACATAATCCGCTTTGCCGTCGGCATTGAGTACGTATGCCACTACCGGCCATAAGATAAAGTCTATCTCATCATTAGTGTAGCCGGACATGGCAACCGGTTTTCCGACTGTGGTTTCACCTATCACTACCACATTGTCGTCACCCATGTAAGGACGCAGGCAGTTGATTACGGCTTCGGATGCAGAAGCCGTAAAAGTAGAGGTGATGACATATAGTTTGTTCAGGTTAAGATTTTGTGCAGACGTTGTTGAAATGAAATTATACGTAGTGTCCTGTGGAGTCGTGATATCATTATATTGCATGGTGCAAAACGGTTTGCCGAGTGCCGATTCCGGCGCCAACAAGCTGGCAAGTTCTTGGGCACAAGTCAGATAGCCGCCGGGGTTATAGCGGAGATCGAGAATAAATGCATCGGGAGCTTCACTCTTGAACTCTGAGAAGATTTGCAACATCTGTTGTGCGTAGTCCGTTTCGTATCCGTTGTCTAGGGGGCCGGTACTGAATTTATTATATACCATGTAGGCAATCTTCTTACCGTTTACATTAAATACCTTGTTGATATAAAACGGATTTATTTCCACCGGACGTGATGCCCCGATAGAAAGCACATCGACATCTGTCCAAATATAGTCATCTTCACCGGCAATTATACTTTTTCTTGTCAATGTGGTAGCGTCTCCCGAAATCAGATAACCGTAATTGTTGACATTGATTTGTGCATCTCCTACGGCAGAAATCCAGTCACCGCGTTGAAGACCGGCTTCTGATGCCGGTGAATCGGGAAGAACAAACAATACTCGCGCATAGGTGTGTGAGGTCGTTCCCAGCGGATCGGTGACGAGTTCGAAGTCGAATCCGTAAGTCGATGTCTGATTGAGGAAAGAACGGCTGACATTTGCTTTCATTTCTACATACGAGAACGGGTCTCCTTTTCCATCCAATGCTTTTGTATAGAGTAATTTCTGTAGAAATTCTTCCGGTTCGGCAAAATAATCTTTTTCAGAAATTTCAGGTATTTGGTCATACCATAGATAATGTTGTTTCATTACTTCTTCTATCCACATATCGTCGCCTACAAGCGCATAATATTCTCCACTGCGGTCTACTCCGCATGACGTGATAAAAAATAGAGTTGTCAGCAAGTAAAATGTATGTAGTAAATATTTCATTTTATATCGTTTTTTAGGTTTGCAAAGCTAGGTATTTTATTCGTAAATCAGGTATTTTTTTCTCATCTTTTTATATTCCTCCAGTTCCTTTTGCCATCCGGCACGAATTTCTTCTTCACTTTTTCCTTCTGTGATTTGCCTTCTGACTTTCCTGTTGCCCACCAGCATGTCAAACCACTGAGGACGGGTAAAGAATTTATCAGCTTTTCCCATATTCTTGTATTCCTGATAATAACTTATGATGTATCTTAAAGAGAACCCTTTAGGGGGCAACAAACTTTTCATGTTATTTCCATAACAATACTGTCCTTTATACATTGGATTTTTATCAAAGCCTTCCAAAGCTTCCGGTTTGAATCGGAAGGAAGACAGTCGGATGTCCGGCGAGCCGATGACTTGAAAAGGATGATAAGTGCCTCGACCCACACTGATGGCAGTGCCTTCGAAGGGGCACAGCGAGGGATAAAGCGCAATCGCCTGGTCATTAGGCAGGTTGGGAGAAGGTTTCACAGGAAGGGAGTAAGAATCACCGTGTTTCCATCCCTTTACGGGAATGACAGTCAGCTTGCATTTTCGTTTTCCCGCCAGCCACCCTTCACCGTTTATCATTTGCGCGAGTTCGCCCACGGTGCAGCCGTGCAATACAGGGATGGGGTGCATACTTACGAAGCTTTTTAATCCTTTTATCCGAACAGGCCCGTCTGTATAATCGCAAGGATTAGGACGGTCGGTGATAATCAGCTCTTTATGGTTCTCTGCACACGCTTCCATTACGTAGTGCATGGTGCTGATATAAGTGTAGAATCGTGCTCCCACATCTTGAATATCGAACACCACCACATCAATATTCTGCATCTGTTGTGGAGTAGGTTTCTTGTTTTTTCCGTATAGTGATTGGATAGGGATGCCTGTGCTGATATCTTTACCGTTCTTAACCGTTTCACCTGCATCGGCATTTCCCCTGAATCCGTGTTCGGGAGCAAATACTTTTTTTATGTTGATATTTGAAGCAAGCAGTGCATCCAACAGATGTGTATTGCCTGTCATTGATGTTTGATTTACCACCAATGCTACCCGTTTATTGTTCAGCAAAGGAAGCAGGGTTTCCATTTGCTCGGCTCCGTTTACTATCTTTTGAGCAAACAAAGTATTGATAATAAACAAAGAAGAAAGAAGGAAAAGATATTTTGTTTTCATGTTTATATGCAGATTATTTTGTAATATTGCACAAAAATAAGAATTTAATTGAAGATGAACGCACTTGCTATCATTAATAAATATTATTCTGAAGAAAACGAGTTGAAACATATTCTGCTCACTCATAGTCGTTCGGTGGCTGACAAAGCGTTGCAGATTGCCGTCAAGCACCCGGAACTTCATCTGGATACCGGCTTTTTGGAAGAAGCCGCCCTGTTGCATGACATCGGTATTTTTATGACCGACGCTTCCGGCATTCAGTGTTTTGGCACTCATCCATACATTTGTCACGGCTATTTAGGCTCCGAACTGCTGATGAAAGAAGGGTATCCCCGCCATGCATTGGTTTGCGAGCGTCACACCGGGGCCGGAATGTCATTACAAAGCATCATAGAGCAGGATTTACCGATTCCACATCGTGATATGGTTCCTGTTTCGATGGAAGAACAGGTTATTTGTTTTGCAGATAAATTCTTTTCAAAAACGCATCTTGATAGAGAGAAAAGCGTAGAAAAGGCGTTGAAAAGCATTTCGCGTTATGGAGAAGATGGAGTGATACGCTTTAAGCATTGGTGTGAATGTTTCTTGTGATAGATAAGACTTAGAGCTTGTTTAAAAATGGCTGAAATCTTTTCATTATAAAGTTTCCGTATCAGTCGAATCGTTTCTTCCTCTCTCCTTTCATTAGCCGTTGAAACGTCCTGTTGATAGGCTTCCGGTCATGAAAGAACATCTCGTCATCGCTCTTTCAGCCTCCTTTCATTCGTAAAACACGAGAATTGCATTATGTGCTCTGAAGGCAGATTGTGAAGGGACTTGGAAAGCACGGCTGAAACGAGGATGAGGGGAAGTGCTGTCATTTTTAACCGTTTGATAAACAGTGTGTTTTGACTGGAATGTAAGGATGAAGGGAAAAGAAGAAATGATCGGATCGGGGAGGGTGATTCAATCTGCTCCTACATGAAAAGGTGCTGATGTTTTTAAAAAACTTCCCGAGCTTTTCCAAAAACTTCCCGAGCTTTTTTAAAAACATCAAAGTCTTTTTGTGTACATACCATTGGTCTATACATACGGTGGCACAAGCCTGCGTGTACGTATGCGTAAGCCTACACATATATACGCATCGGGCTACACGTATATACGCATAAACCTGCACCTATATAGGTATTATGTCAGGTGTCGTATCGGTCAAATTGGAACTGTAAGATTATGATTGAGGAAAATTTAAACAGGCTTTGAGTAACTAATAAAATAAATTAAATATCCGCTTAATAGTTCATAATTGGCGGATTATGCTTAATTTTGCCCCTCAAAGCGTAAAAGTATTGTGAATGACGCCACTAAAACGACATAGATTTATACCATTTTTACTACTATTTGCCTGCCTGATGCTTTCGTTAAGTTCGGGTGCACAACGCAGAAGGAGAAACCCGGCATCCGGTAGAGATACCCTGAACGTAGATACAACACTGGTAGATACGCTTTCGGTGGATACTGTTGCACCTAAAAAGAAACAACCGTTGGATGCTCCTGTAGCATATGAGGCGAATGATTCCATTGTATTTACCGAAGGTGGATATGCGCATCTGTATGGTGACGGAAAAGTGAATTATGAAAAGATTGAAGTGACTTCTGCCGTAATCACCATGAATATGGACAGCAGTACGGTATATGCCCGTGGTGTTCCTGATTCGGTAGGCGTGGAAACCGGTACTCCTATCTTTAAGGATGGGGAGACTCCATACGAGTCTAAAATCATGCGTTATAATTTCAAGACTAAAAAAGGGTTTATCAACAATATTGTCACTCAGCAGGGTGAAGGATATGTTACCAGTGAAGAGTCCAAAAAAGGAGCAGGTGATGAGCTTTATCTTCGTCGCGGTAAATATACTACTTGTGACCAGCATGACCATCCTCACTTTTATCTGAAACTTTCGATGGCGAAAGTACGCCCCAAGAAGAATGTAGTTTTCGGACCTGCACAATTGGTGGTGGAAGATGTGCCTCTGCCTATTGCTGTGCCGTTTGGTTTCTTTCCTTTCAATAGCAGCTATTCTTCAGGGTTTATCATGCCTACTTATGGTGATGAAATGAATCGCGGTTTCTATTTGCGTGACGGCGGATATTATTTTGCCATCAGTGACCGCATGGATTTGAAACTTTTGGGTGAAATATTTACGAAAGGATCGTGGGGACTTTCCGCACAGTCCAATTATAATAAGAGGTATAAATATAGCGGTAACTTTAATGCTAGTTATCTGGTGACCAAGACCGGTGAGAAAAATATGCCGGACTATAGTGTGACGAAAGACTTTAAACTTTCATGGAGTCATCGCCAGGATGCAAAAGCAAGTCCGAACAGTTCGTTTTCTGCCAATGTGAATTTTGCTACCAGCAGTTACGACCGCCGGAGCATCAGCAGTTTGTATGATCCTAATCAGTATTCAAATAATACTAAGACATCAAGTGTGAGTTATTCGCGCAACTTTCCTGAAATTGGTTTGAACTTGTCGAGTACGTTCAACCTTTCTCAGAATACGAAAGACTCTTCTATTAATGTTACGTTGCCGGACTTGAATATTTCTTTGAATCGTATCTATCCTTTCAAACGTAAGAATGCTGCCGGAGACGAACGATGGTATGAGAAGATTTCTTTCCAATATACAGGACATCTGACCAATAGTATCAATACAAAGGATAATTTGATTCTGAAGCAGGGAATCAGTAAATGGAATAATGGTATGCAACATAACATTCCTATTTCCGCTACCTTTACTTTGTTCAAATACTTTAATGTGGTGCCTTCATTCAATTATACCGAACGTTGGTATACACGTAAGATTGAGCAAAGTTATGACCCTAATGCTGTCGGAAATGTAAAAAGGGATACCATTAATGGTTTTAGTCGTGTATATGATTACAGAATGGGGATTCAGGTAAATACGAAACTTTATGGTATGTATAAGCCTTGGAAGAAACTGTTTGGCGATAAGATTGAGGCCATCCGCCATGTCGTGACTCCATCTGTTACAGCCAATTATGCTCCTGATTTCGGAGCTTCTCGCTATGGATATTATAAAACATATCAGTATACAGACGAAAACGGAGAGGTACGCACCGTGGAATACTCCCCGTTTGCCGGTCAGGCATTCTCTCCCCCGGGTAAAGGGAAATCGGAGAGTTTTACCTTCTCATTGGACAATAATGTGGAAATGAAAGTAAAGACGGCTAATGACTCAATAAAGAAGGTAAGTCTCATTGATCAGTTATCGGCATCGCTTACTTATAATGCGGCGGCTGAGACTCGTCCGTGGAGTGACTTGAGTATGAATCTGCGTCTGAAACTGACAAAGAGTTATACTTTCAGTATGAATACATCATTTGCTACGTATGGTTATAAGTTTGATGAAAACGGAAATGTGGTAGATAATGATCGCACAGAATGGTCTTATGGACGTTTTGGACGTTTTAAGGGATATAGCGGTTCTTTCTCTTACACATTGAATAATGATACATGGAAGAAATGGTTTGGTCCGAAAGATGATAGTAACTCGGGCAAGGATAAGAATAAAGGAAACGAGAACGAGGCTCTTGAACAATACGATGATGAAAATACTGATGGTGAAGAGGAGGATAAATCCGGTTTACGTAAGACAGAGGCGGCTGCTATTGATCCCGATGGTTATATGGCATTCAAGATGCCTTGGTCTTTGAGTCTAAGCTATAGTTACAGCATCAGTGAAGATAGGTCGAAGGAAATCAATAAGAAGACTATGCGTTATCCTTATGCGGTTAGTCACTCATTGAATGTATCGGGTAATATTAAATTAGGCAGCCGTTGGAATATTAACTGTTCTTCCGGTTATGACTTTAATACCAAGGAGATGTCTATGACAACAGTGAATATCAGTCGTGACTTGCACTGTTTCAATATGAGTTGCGGCTTGGTGTTCGGTCCGTTTACTTCTTATAATTTCAGTATCCGTGCAGCTTCGAACTTGCTGACGGATGCACTGAAATGGGATCAGCGTAGTAATACGGGCAGTTCGGTTACTTGGTATTAAAAGACGATTTACCACTGTATGGGTTGTTGCCCATGTGCTATCAGATATTCATTGGCTCGGCTGAAATGTTTATTTCCGAAAAATCCGTTATATGCCGATAGGGGTGACGGATGTGCCGATGCCAATACCAGGTGTTTGTTTCTGTCGATAAATGCTCCTTTTTTCTGTGCATAAGCTCCCCATAAGATAAATACTAAATTCTCTCTTTCTTCTGCCAATGCCCGAATAGCTGCATCAGTAAATTCCTCCCAGCCTTGGCGTTGATGCGAAGCAGCTTGGTGCGCACGTACTGTCAGTGTGGCATTGAGCATCAGTACTCCTTGGTTGGCCCATCGTGTTAGATTTCCCGTGGTGGGGATAGGAGTTCCCAAATCGCTCTGTATTTCTTTGAAGATATTCTGTAAGGAGGGTGGAAAAGGTACACCATCGTTTACCGAGAAGCAAAGGCCATGTGCTTGCCCGGGACCATGATAGGGGTCTTGTCCGATAATCACCACTTTCACTTGGTCAAAAGGGCAGAGGTTGAAAGCGTTGAATATCAATTTTCCGGGGGGATAGACTGTGGTAGTCTGATATTCCTGTCTTACAAAGTTAGTGAGTCTTACGAAATAATCCTTTTCAAATTCAGGAGCTAAATGTTGCTTCCAGCTTTCTTCTATTTGTACGTTCATTCCAATTACTTTTTAGTTTAAATATGCCCTAAAGATAAGAATATTTTGTAAATGTGACAAATAAAAAGCACGAACCGATCTGATTCGTGCTCTAACATAGGACTGATTAATTTATCAGATGAGTTGCATGCCCAGTTGTGCGCATTCTTTTCTCATCTCTTCGGGCCAGATGCTGGCTTGAATTTCTCCAATATGTGCTTTTTGCAGATAGAGCATACATAAACGTGATTGTCCGATACCTCCTCCGATACAGAGGGGTAGTGTGCCTTCCAACAGGCGTTTATGGAAATAGAGTTCTTTACGTTTTTCCTGTCCGCTCAGGGTTAGTTGACGAAGCAATGCTTCCTTGTCTACACGAATACCCATTGAAGAAAGTTCTACCGAACGGTCGAGTACTTTGTCCCATACCAATAGGTCACCGTTCAATCCCGGCAAATTATTTTCGGGGTTGACTGTAGAATAGTCATCATAGTCCGGTGCACGGAGATCGTGTTCTTTTCCATCGCTTAACCGGCATCCGATACCAATAATAAATACTGCTCCGTATTTTTGTGCAATAGCATGTTCACGCTCCTTTGGAGTCTTGTCCGGATATATCTGAAGCAATTCTTCCGAATGGATAAAATGGATGTTGTGAGGAAGGAAAGGCTTGATTTGCGGATACATTTCACATACCATATATTCAGTGCGGCGCATGGCTGCATAAATACGGGTGACAATTTCTTTCAGAAAATTGACATTGCGTTGTTCTTTGGTAATCACTCGTTCCCAGTCCCACTGGTCGACATAGAGTGAATGTAAGTTGCCCAGTTCTTCGTCTGCACGGATGGCATTCATATCGGTATAAATTCCGTATCCGGGTTCGATATTATATTCCGCTAAGGTCAGTCTTTTCCATTTGGCAAGTGAGTGAACAACTTCCGCTTGTGCATCTCCTAAGTCTTTGATAGGAAAGGAAACAGGACGTTCGGTTCCGCTTAAGTCATCATTGATACCCATTCCTTTTAAAACGAATAGTGGTGCTGTCACACGGCGAAGGCGCAATTCAGATGATAAGTTCTGCTGGAAGAACTCTTTTATTTGCTTGATACCCAACTCTGTTTGCTTTAAATCCAGCAAAGGTTTATAGTTGGCAGGTTTAATAAGGTAACTCATTATATATCATTCTAATTATTTTAATAGTTCGCAAATATAGGTATTATTTGTGATAATGCTACTGTTTTCGTTGAAAATATAGTCAAATTGTTTGTTTTAAGCTTATTTTATAGAGCAAAATATTATTTTGTTTCATAAAGTGAGCTTTTTATTAGGAGAAAGAAAATATATTTTGTACTTTTGCGCGTTCATTAAAACAACGCACCCGTAGTTCAATGGATAGAATACCGGATTCCGGTTCCGACGATATGAGTTCGATTCTCATCGGGTGTACGAATTTAGCAATCTCCTGACCAACTTCAGTCAGGAGGTTTTTCTAAATAATACTTTCCTTCTGTGAACCTTTTTTCTTCGTTCTAGTTATTCAGTTATGAAACTTTTGAAAAACACTATTGTTATTTAGCTTTTTCTTAAAAAATAATGCTAATAAATAATATTGTTTATTTGATGAATTGTGTATATTAAAAACATGAGTATATATTCGCTCTGGTATTTAAAATATTTAATTATGTGATTGTTTTGAAACTGACGATTAATTAAACTTATTTATTTAAACATTAAATTATCAACTAAATCTGAGATTCATGAAGAAGGCTCTCTTTTTAATGATGTGCTTATGCTTCTCAATTAGTGTATTAGCACAGGCAAAGACGGTAACGGGAACGGTGGTAGATGCTATCGGAGAACCGATTATCGGAGCAAGTGTTCTGGAAATGGGCACAACAAATGGTACAATAACTGATGTAGATGGTAACTTTACTCTCCAGGTTCCGGAAGGTACAAAACTGGAAGTGAGTTTTCTTGGTTACAAATCACAGCAAATTGTGGTGGGCGCGCAGAGCCATTACAAGGTGGTGTTGAAAGAAGATACTGAAGTATTGGATGAAGTGGTCGTTGTGGGATATGGTGTGAAGCAGAAACGTTCCACTATGACCACGGCTATTTCGAAAATGGATAGTAAAGTACTTGAGAATGCAGCGATTGCTAATGCGGCACAAGCATTGCAGGGTTCTGTCAGTGGTTTGCGGGTGACGAATACATCCGGTGCTCCGGGTAGTTCGCCTACTATTGTGCTGCGTGGTGGTGCCGGTATTGAATCTGCCGGAAGTCCGTTGGTGGTAGTAGACGGAGTTGTTCGCTCGATGGATGATGTCAATCCGGCGGATATCGAGTCAATCCAAGTATTGAAAGATGCAGCTTCGACTGCTATTTATGGTGCTCGTGCCAATAATGGTGTCATTTTGGTGCAGACAAAGAAAGGAAAAGAAGGAGTTGCCCAGATTTCTTATAAATTTAAGGGTGGTCTGAACTTTGCCCGTAAGGGATATGAATACATGGATGCCGAAAACTACATAAAATACGGACGTTTGGGACGTCAGTATTCGGGTGGTAGCTTGTCACAAATTGATGGTATGCGCGGTTATGGTGCTGTGTATGGTCAGAATAACCCTGAACAATTTTCTATCCGATATCTGGATGGCAATGAAGACTTGTTGCAGGAAGGATGGAAACAAATGACTGACCCTATTTCGGGTAAGCAAATTGTATTTAAGGATTATGGCACTACTTTGAGAGATGAAGTATATAAAGATCCTGCTTTCACTCAAGACCATTATCTGAGTTTTACCGGCGGTAATGAAAAAGGTACTTTTGCCGCATCATTAGGATATTATTCGGAAGACGGTACTGTAAAAGGTACTCAGTACAGACGTTTTAGCGGTACATTGAACGGTAATTATAAAGTATTGCCCATCTTGAATATAAAGGGAGGGGTGAATTTTTCTACTTCGGAAGCTCCGGAATTATATTATGATGATACGGCTGACTTGTTTGAGCGTTTACAGAGTGTGGAGCCGACATGGAATCCTTACCTGCCGGATGGCTCGCCTAACTATGGTTATGGCAAACGAGATGGTAATCCTTTGTATTGGCTTGATAAGCTGACCAATCAAAATAACACTCGCCGCACTACATTGAATATCGGTGCTGATCTTGAGTTGATAAAAGATAAATTGTATTTGAGAGAAAACAGTTCTTTGTATTATTCTGATTATACCAAAGAAACGTTTGATAAGGCATACCGTGATTACTGGAATGAAAATACGGAGCGTAAAGCATCTTTTGAATATACACGTACTATTCAGCAACAACATAGTTTGCAGTTGGAATATACTGATACTTTTAAAGAAAAACATAATCTTTCTGCTATGGTGGGAGGTGAGTACTTTGAAAATCAATATTTACAATATAAAGGTACAGCCGATGGTGCTCCTTTTGATCAGATACCGACATTGAATGTTTCGGGTCGTGATAATATGTGGTCTTATTCATATCGTCAGGGGTATCGTATTGCTTCTGGTTTTGCACGTGTGACTTATGATTATGAACGTCGTTATTTGTTTACTGCTGTAGCGCGTTATGACGGTATTTCTAAATTGTCGGATAACCGTTGGGGCTTCTTCCCCGGTGTATCTGCCGGATGGAATGTGCATGAAGAAGCTTTCTTTAAAGATAGCGAGCTGGCAAAAGTAGTATCTACCGTGAAACCTCGTATCTCCTATGGTATCAATGGTAATGTAAATGGTATTGGTAATTATGATGTATATGGTATTTATGATAAGCAGACTGCTTATAATGGAACGACAGGTATTTTAAATACAGGAGTTATTAATTCTAAATTGAAATGGGAAAAGAGTAAATCCTTTGAGTTGGGGTTGGATTTGGGATTCTTGGATAATCGTTATAACTTGATATTGGATTATTATAACCGTACTACTTCTGATTTGCTGACTAATGTTAATTTGCCGGGCTATACCGGTTTTGATTCTTTCAAAACAAATTTGGGAAGTCTCCGTAATACCGGTTTTGAAGTGGAAGGTAACTTGAGCTTGATTCGTAATCCGAAGGGCTTTAACTGGGATTTCTCTTTTAATGCTTCATTGGTACATAATAAGATTATTAAACTTCCTTATAATGGAAATGAGAACAACCGTCAGGGCGGTACTCAGGTTTTCGACCCTAAAACACAACAGGTTATTTGGGTAGGCGGTTATCAGGAAGGACATACCATGGGAGATATTTATGCCTATAAACAAGTGAAGATTCTTAGTGACTGGAATGAAGTGAATACCATGGCTGGTAATTATATTGATATGATTGCCGGACTTTATGGTCCTAATGTCAGTGATGCTGATAAAAAGAAATATGGATTGACCAAACCCATTGAACCGGGTGATGTTTTGTGGGCGGACTTGGACGGAAATCATAAAATAGATCAGTTGGACCGTGTGAAGGTAGGTAACATCTATCCTAAATGGACAGGAGGTTTCTCTACCACGCTTTCTTATAAGAATGTATCTTTATATGGACGATTTGATTTTGCTTTAGGACATACCATTTTGAATATGGTGGCTATGCGCTCTTTGGGACAGTCTGTTGGTTTTAAAAATATAATAAAGGAAGGATTGAAGACTTGGACGGAAGAGAATACAAATACCGATCTGCCGAAATCTTATTATGATGATTCTACTAATAAAAAGAATATCTACCGTGATACCAAGGGCAGTGATATTACTTCTGTTAATGATAGAAGTTCCAGATTCTATGAAAAAGGGGACTATCTGGCTTTAAGAGAATTAACTTTGAATTGGAAATTACCTGTTAACTGGATATCTAAGGTGGGAATGACAAATGCGTCTGTATATATCACAGGTCAGAACTTGTTCTATATTACCGGTTATAGTGGTTCTTCTCCTGAAGCCCCGTTGACTTATCCGGGTGTGGATGCCGGACGTTATCCTACACCAAGAACTGTGTTGGTAGGTGCTTCTGTATCATTCTAAGTTTATTATAATAAAAGAAGATAACGATTTATGAAAAATAAAATTATATCATTAGCCATTATGACAGCTTCCCTTTTTACAATGACGGGATGTTTGGATATGGAGCCGGTAAGTAGCATTACCGATAAGAATATGTGGGAGAGTGAAGGACAGTTTACTTCATTTGTGTATGGGGTGCACAGTCGTTTGCGTGAGAACTCTTTCAATATGTTTGTTTTAGGAGAATTGCGTTCAGATATTTATAATCCTTCTACCGGATGGACAGGAGAGAGTAATAAAGTGGAGGAGATTACTTCTAATATATTAAGTCAGGAACGTCCGGGTCTGAGTAACTTTGCAGGTTTATATAGTAATATCAACCAGATAAATTTGTTTATCAGTAAAGCTGCTGATACGAATTTGTTGAAAGAGGCAGATAAAGCTTATTATTTGGGACAGATGTATGGCTTGAGAGCATTCTATTATTTCCACTTGCTTCGTTCATGGGGAGATGTGGTTTGGACAGACCAGCCGAGCACAGGTTTTGAAATAGGGAAACTGGATAAGGCTGCCAGTCCGGCTGCGGAAATAATGGAAAAGATTAAAGCGGATATTCAAAGTTCGGAAGATAGTTTTGGCACAGATTACAGTTTTCGTGAATCACGTACATTTTGGTCGAAAGCTGCAACGCTGATGCTGAAGGCTGAGGTTTATTTGTGGTCCGGTCGCCGGATGGGAGGGGGAAGTGCCGATGCTACAGTTGCTCAGAATGCCTTGACCGATATTCAGAGCCATATCTCCAGAGAAACTCTTGATTTGATGCCCAATTATACAGATGTGTTTGCTTATGACGATAAAGGTAATAAGGAGATAATCTTTACTATTCATAATAAACAGAACGAAACCGATTTGTTTGGCGGTAGTTGGAGAAATAATCTGGTGCCTCAAAGAGCTACATTGAGTCTTTATTATGATAAGGAGACAGATGGGCAGTTTGAGTTGAATTTCAATGGTAATATGTATTATCCTGTTAGAAATGAGTTATACGATAAATTTGATAACTTGGACACTAGAAAACAAGGAACGTTGAAAGCTGTCTTTACAATGGATGCACCACACGATTATGTGGGATGTTTCCCTTATAAATATCGTGGAACAACTCCGTCAGGAGCTTCAGAAAGACTTTTTGCTGATGATTTTCCTGTATATCGTTATGCCGATTTATTATTGATGCTGGCTGAAGCTAAATCATTGACCGGGGGAGATCCGACAGCTGAAATCAATTTGATACGTGCCCGTGCGTATAAGGCTAATTATGATGTGGCTACAATGGGGTATCCGAATATGGCAGGTGATAAAGACGGTATCAATGAGGTTTTATTGAGAGAACGTTATAAGGAATTTATGTTCGAAGGTAAACGTTGGTATGATTTACGTCGTTTTGGCGATGAATATGTATTTGAGTATACTACTGCAGATGATTCTTACCCTCAACGTTTGTTGTGGCCAATCGACAAGAATACATTAACAAATAACCCTGCTTTGGAACAAACTCCGGGATATTGACCGTATTTCTTGCCTAAATAATAAAATAAAGGTGGTTTTTTATCATAAAAAGATAAAGAATCACCTTTTTGTTTTCATATTACAATAAAATATTTTATTTTTACCCGCATAATTAAATAATAATATTATGAAACAAATTTCTTGGTTGTTAGGAATTCTTTTATTCCTCTCTCCTTTACAGATGAGTGCTCAAAAGCAGGATACGGTTGCAGTGCGCGAAACTCGTATTCCGGTATTGATTGAACGGCAGGACAATGAACTGTTTAATTTGCGTATAGATGCTACGCAAAGTCAGGTGTTGAATGATGTGAAACTTAGTTTCGGCAAAGAAGTGAATCTGAATGAAATAGAGGCAGTGAAACTCTATTATGGCGGAACAGAAAGTTCTGAGAGAAAAGGAAAAACTTATTTTGCTCCCGTTGATTATATTCCAAGTAATACTCCGGGTAAAACATTGGCTGCTAACCCTTCTTATTCTATTTTGAAAGCGGAAGTGAAAGCTCCGAAAAGAGATGTTGTGTTAAAAGTAGACCAGAAACTGTATCCGGGTGTGAACTATTTTTGGGTTAGTTTGCAGATGAAACCAACAGCTTCTGTACTTGCAAAGGTATCGGTGGAAATGACAGGAGTAACGATGGATAATCGGACTGCTCCGGTGAAGGTTGTGCGCAAAGCTGATACCCACTATATGGGAGTTGGTGTTCGTCATGCCGGCGATGACGGGGTAGCAGCTTATCGTATTCCGGGATTGGCAACTTCTAATAAAGGTACGTTGCTTGGTGTATATGATGTTCGCCACAACAACAGCGCAGACTTGCAAGAATATGTAGAAATAGGGTTGAGCAGAAGTACAGACGGCGGACAGACTTGGGAAAAGATGCGTATCCCGATGTCTTTCGGCGAACATGAAGGTTTGCCAAAAGCTCAGAATGGTGTGGGAGACCCTGCTATCTTGGTGGATAGGAAAACCGGTACTATCTGGATTATAGCAGCATGGACACACGGAATGGGTAACGGACGTGCTTGGTGGAATTCTCAACCGGGAATGGATATGCACCACACAGCACAACTTATGTTGGTGAAGAGTGACGATGATGGTAAAACCTGGTCTGAACCGATAAATATTACGGAACAGGTAAAAGATCCTTCTTGGTATTTCTTGTTGCAAGGTCCGGGTAGAGGTATATCGATGGATGATGGTACGTTGGTATTTGCCAGCCAGTATATCGGAAGTGATAGAATTCCCAATGCAGGTATTATCTATAGTAAAGACCATGGAAAAACTTGGCATATCAGTTCATTGGCGCGTACCAATACGACAGAATCACAAGTTGCTGAAATAGAACCGGGGGTATTAATGCTGAATATGCGTGATAATCGTGGTGGAAGTCGTGCAGTTTCTACTACTACCGATATGGGTAAAACTTGGAAAGAACACGTGTCTTCTCGTACCTCTTTGCAGGAACCGGTATGTATGGCGAGTTTGATTAGTGTGAAAGCCAAAGATAATGTGCTGGGTAAAGATATTCTGTTGTTCTCTAATCCGAACGATACGAAGAATCGTCATAGTATCACAATTAAGGCAAGTCTTGATGGTGGAGTGACTTGGTTGCCCGAAAATCAATTGTTGTTGGATGCCGGTTGGGGCTGGGGATATTCTTGCCTGACTATGATTGATAAAGAAACAGTAGGTATATTATATGAAAGTAGTGTAGCTCATATGACTTTTCAGGCTATTAAACTGAAGGATATTATCAAGACTAAATAAATGAAATGTAGATTAACCTGTCTCATAGGTATGATATTTGTCTGTGCCATGACTATGGCACAGACAAATGCTTATCCGTTACTTCCTATGCCACAGAATTATAAAGTAACGGATAAGTCGTTTGCAATGGGAAAGGTAAAGCTTTCTACTCCGGTTCTGAAGTCGGAGTGGGAGGCTTTTATTGTGAATGCCGGTGGAGAATTGGCGGATAAAGCTGCCGCAGAGATAAAAGTAGAACTTCTTCCGGTTATTGATGGAGTTAAGTTAAATCCGGATGAGGCGTACCGACTGTCTGTGTCCGGGAAATTGATAAAGATAGAGGCTGTTACGGAACGTGGGGTGTATTGGGCCTTGCAAACGCTTCGTCAGTTAGAAAAGAAAAAGGGAAAGAAAAGTCTGTTTGCCGGTTGTGAGATTGTGGACTGGCCGGCTTTCCGAATCCGTGGCTTTATGCAGGATGTAGGTCGCAGTTATATTTCAGTGGAAGAATTAAAGCGTGAAATAGAGATATTATCTCGTTTTAAAATCAATGTGTTTCATTGGCATCTTACTGAAAATCAGGCATGGCGTTTGGAAAGTAAGATATTCCCGATGCTGAATGACAGTATTAATACAGTCCGTATGCCGGGTAAGTACTATACATTAGAGGAAGCACGTGAGTTGGTGGACTTTTGTAAGCAACATCAAGTCATGTTGATTCCCGAGATAGATATGCCGGGGCATAGTGCAGCTTTTATTCGTACTTTCCGTCATGATATGCAGAGTCCTGAAGGTATGAAAATCTTGAAACTCTTAATAGATGAAGTTTGTGAAACTTTTGATGTACCTTATTTGCATATAGGTACCGATGAAGTAGCATTTACTAATCCTGATTTTGTTCCCGAAATGGTATCTTATGTACGTTCAAAAGGAAAGAAGGTGATTTCTTGGAATCCCGGTTGGCATTATAAGCCGGGAGAAATAGATATGACTCACTTGTGGAGCTATCGTGGAAAGGCTCAACCGGGGATTCCTGCCATTGATTCCAAATTTCATTATTTGAATCACTTTGATACATTTGCCGATTTGGTTGCCCTGTATAACAGCCGTATATATAATAAGGTGGAAGGGAGTGATGATATAGCCGGTACTATATTGGCAATATGGAACGATCGGATGATTTCAAAAGAAGAAGATATGATTGTTCAAAACGGATTTTATCCCAGTATGCTTGCCATTGCAGAACGTGCATGGAGAGGTGGCGGAACAGAATATTTCGATGGGAATGGAACGATGCTTCCTGCCGAAGATACAGAGACATTCCATGAATTTGTTGATTTTGAAAATCGTATGTTATGGCATAAAGAACATACATTCAAAGGATATCCTTTTGCTTATGTGAAACAGACTGATGTCAAATGGAATATAACTGATGCTTTTCCTAACGGTGGGGACCTGTCAAAAGTATTCCCCCCGGAACAGGAGTTGAAGGAGTCTTATGAGTATGAAGGGAAAACATACGGAACACGCAAAGCTATTGGTGCCGGTATTTATCTGCGCCATGTTTGGGGAACAATGGTACCGGCCTTTTATAAAGACCCTAAAGAAAATCATACTTCCTATGCTTATACATGGGTTTATTCTCCAAAAGACCAGGAAGTGGGGCTGTGGGCTGAGTTTCAGAATTATAGTCGTTCTGAGATGGACCTGGCTCCATTACAGGGAAAGTGGGATTATAAAGGCAGTCGAATATGGATTAATGATAAAGAAATAATGCCTCCTGTGTGGACAGCTACTCACCGGGTAAAAAGTAATGAAGTACCTTTGGGAAATGAAAATTGTGTGGTGCGTCCTCCATTGCTTGTTCACTTAAATAAAGGTTGGAACAAAGTACTCCTGAAGTTGCCGATAGGTAAGTTTAGAATGGACGAAACGCGTCTTGTCAAATGGATGTTTACTACCGTCTTTGTTACTCCGGATGGTGAAAAAGCAGTAGAAGGATTAATTTATTCACCTGAAAAACAACTATAAAATGAAAAACATTGCTTTACTTTTATTGGGGCTTTTCCTTGCACTGCCCCAATTTGCCCAGGAACGCAAATATTCTACATTCTATGAGCAACGTGCAACTTTATTCGAAGAACTTCCGGTTACTTCGAGAGATATTATCTTTTTGGGCAATAGCATAACTAACGGATGCGAGTGGGGCGAGCTTTTCCAAAACACTTATGTGAAAAACAGGGGAATCAGTGGCGATATTTGTATGGGAGTATACGATCGTCTTGATCCTATTATAAAGGGAAAGCCGGCTAAAATATTTCTTTTAATAGGCATTAATGACGTAGCGAGAGGAACATCGGCTGATACAATTGTTGCAAGAATCGAAATGATTGTAAAGAAAATAAAGGCAGAATCTCCGAAAACTGAATTATATTTGCAAAGTGTATTGCCTGTCAATGATTGTTACGGTATGTTTGGCGGACATACCTCTCGTTGGCAAGTTGTGAAGCAGATAAACGATTTGCTGAAACCTTTGGCAGAGAAGGAGAGGGTTACATATATCGATTTATATAGCCACTTTGTGGATGGAGCTACCGGAAAGATGAATCCTCAATATACCAATGACGGTCTGCATTTATTGGGAAAAGGTTACCTGTTATGGCGTGATATTGTGAAACCTTATGTTAACAAGAAATGAAAAAGATACTGATACTTTTTGTAAGTCTCTGTTTCTGTGTTACTCTTTTTGCACAGAAAAAAATCAAAGTTGCTTGTGTGGGTAATAGTATTACTTATGGTTATACATTGCCCGACCGTGAAACCAATGCTTATCCGGCGAAGTTACAGAAAATGCTGGGGGATGATTATGTGGTTGGTAACTTTGGAAAGTCCGGTGCTACTTTGTTGAACAAAGGTCATCGCCCTTATATGCAGCAGGAGGAATATCATAAAGCTATTGATTTTGCCGGTGATATCGTTGTTATCCATTTGGGTATTAACGATACAGATCCGCGGGATTGGCCTAATTATCGTGATTTCTTTATTCAAGATTATAGGGCGTTGATAGATTCTTTTCGTGTGGCTAATTCCAGATGCCGTATCTTGATTGCGCGTCTTACCCCGATTGCCGATCGCCATCCCCGTTTTGAGTCTGGTACACGTGATTGGCATGATGAAATACAATTGGCTATCGAGAATATTGCTAAATATGCCGGTGTTCAGTTGATTGATTTCCATGCACCGTTGTACCCTTATCCGTTTATGTTGCCGGATGCTGTTCATCCCAATGTAGAAGGAGCTGAAATACTGGCTAAGACCGTATATGAAGGTATTACCGGCGATTTCGGCGGATTGAGGATGAGTCCGTTGTATACAGACAATATGGTGTTGCAACACGGAAAACCGTTGACTATTCAGGGGACTGCCAATGCCGGTGATAGAATAACTGTATCCATTGCGCATCAGAAACAAAAAGTTGTAACGGGTATGGATGGTAAATGGTCGGTCACTCTTTCGCCTTTAAAAGCGGGAGGCCCTTATACATTGGTTGTTTCTTCGGGTAAACAAAAACTGACTTACGGTAATGTATTGGCCGGGGAAGTCTGGCTTTGTTCCGGGCAGTCCAACATGGAATTCTATTTAAACTGGAGTGCAACAGCCAAGCGTGATGTCGCTAAGGCTGCCAATGATAATATCCGTCTTTTTGATATGAAAGCGCGTTGGCGCACGGATGCCGTCGAATGGAATGCTTCCGTTCTTGATTCATTGAATCATTTGCAATATTATAAGGATACGGAGTGGACGGTTTGCTCTCCGCAAACAGCCGGTAATTTTTCTGCTGTGGCTTATTATTTCGGTAAGATGTTGCAGGACAGTTTGCAAGTGCCTGTCGGATTGATTTGTAATGCCATCGGTGGCTCACCCACTGAAGCATGGATAGACCGCAGTTCGTTGGAATATCATTTCCCGGCTATTTTGCGTAATTGGACTAAAAATGATTTTATCCAAGACTGGGTGCGTGGACGTGCTGCTCTCAATGTTAAAAAGTCAACCGATAAGTTGCAGCGTCATCCCTATGAACCTTGTTATCTGTATGAATCGGGTATTCTTCCTTTGCAACAATTCCCCATTAAAGGCATTATTTGGTATCAGGGAGAATCGAATGCGCATAATCGTGAGGCGCACGAAAAGCTGTTTAAATTATTAGTGGACAGTTGGCGCAAGAATTGGGAAGATAATGAGTTACCTTTTTATTATGTACAGTTATCAAGTATTGACCGTCCGTCATGGCCTTGGTTTCGTGACAGCCAACGGCGTTTCCTGACACAAATACCCCATACGGGAATGGCAGTGACTTCAGATAAAGGTGACTCTTTGAACGTACATCCTACGCATAAGCAGGAAGTAGGGGAACGTTTGGCTGTTTGGGCTTTAAACAAGACTTATAATTATAAAAATGTAGTGCCTTCGGGACCGCTTTTCAAGTCTGTTTCCTTTAAAAATGGGGCAGCTTATATTTCTTTTGATTATTCTGAGGGTCTTCATGCATCAGATAACAATGAAATTCGTACCTTTGAGCTGTCCGGAGACGATCAAATATTTTATCCGGCAAAAGCAGCCGTTGTGAACGGTGAGTTAAAAGTATGGAGTGATAAAGTAAAAGAGCCGACAATAGTGCGTTATGGTTGGCAACCGTTTACTCGTGCCAATTTGGTGAATGGTGCAGGGTTGCCGGCTTCAACGTTCCGTTCGGATGTGAAATAACGATAGGGGAAGCTTTGTGCTTCCCCATTGGAACGATAAAAAGATGTAAGATATGAGAAAATTGCGAATGTTAATGATGATGGGATGCATCCCGATGATATTAGGTGCCGAGGAATATAAGGAGCCTGAGAAGATAAACCTGAATAAAGGATGGGAATTCTCTCAGGTCGGAAAAGGCGAGTGGCTTCCTGCAAAAGTTCCCGGAACAGTACATCAGGATTTAATAAATCATGGCATGATTCCCAATCCTTTTTATGGAAAGAATGAAGAGAAAGTGCAGTGGGTGGAAAATGAAGACTGGACTTATAGGACTACTTTTAATGTGACGGACGAGCAACTGGCACGTGAAGCAGCCGTCCTTGAATTTGAAGGACTGGATACTTATGCTGATATTTATCTGAACGGTTCTTTATTGGAACGTACAGACAATATGTTTGTCGGTTATACGCTTCCTGTGAAAGAGGTACTGCGAAAGGGGGAAAACCGTTTGCAGGTTTATTTCCATTCACCCATCAAACAGGCATTACCGCAATGGGAAACAAACGGATTCGACTATCCGGCAGACAATGACCATAGTGACAAGCGTGTCAGCATCTATACCCGTAAAGCACCTTACAGTTATGGATGGGATTGGGGCATTCGGTTGACTACCAGTGGTATATGGCGTCCCGTACATTTGGTTTATTATGATGTGGCAGCTATTGAGGATTATTATGTGCGTCAAGCATCGGTAACTGAGGAATTGGCGAAGGTTGAGAATCAGTTGGCAATAAATAATATCACTTCTACTCCTCAAAAGGCGGAAGTGACCGTGAGTTATTCCTATAAAGACGGTGAAAAGACAACGAAGCAGAAAGAAGTGACTCTGCAACCGGGTGCGAATGAAATCAATATACCTATGGAAATCGGCAACCCTCATCTTTGGATGCCGAATGGTTGGGGCGAACCTGCTTTATATGATTTTGAAGCTCAGGTAAAGGTGGATGGCAAAGTGATTGCTTCCAAGCAGGAACGTATCGGACTACGCAATATCCGTGTAGTGAAGGAGAAAGATGCCCAAGGTGAATCTTTCTATTTTGAGGTAAACGGTAAACCGATGTTTGCTAAGGGAGCGAACTTTATTCCCGATGACGCTTTGTTGCCCAATGTCACGCCTGAACGCTATCACCGATTATTCAAGGATGTGAAAGAGGCCAATATGAACATGCTTCGTGTATGGGGGGGCGGTGTGTATGAGGATGATGCTTTTTATAAGGAAGCCGATGAACACGGTATCCTGATTTGGCAAGACTTCATTTTTGCTTGTACCACTTATCCGTCGGATCCTGCTTTCTTGAAGCGTGTGGAGGCGGAAGCCGACTACAATATCAAGCGTTTGCGCAATCATGCAAGTTTGGCCATGTGGTGTGGAAATAATGAAATCTATGAAGGAATGCGCTATTGGGGATGGGACAAGAAATATACCGACCCTGCCATCATGGAAGGTATGAAGCGAGGATACGACAAACTGTTCCGTGAATTGCTGCCTCGCAAGGTACAGGAACTTGACCCGGATCGTTTTTATATGCATGGCTCTCCTTACGAAGCCAACTGGGGGCGTCCGGAAAGTTGGAAGATAGCCGACAGCCATAATTGGGGCACTTGGTATGGACAGAAGCCTTTTGAGAGTTTCGATACCGAGATTCCACGCTTTATGAGCGAGTATGGTTTTCAGGCATTCCCGGAAATGAAGACCATTGCCACTTTCGCTGCACCCGAAGATTATGCATTGGAATCGGAAGTGATGAATGCTCATCAGAAGGCGTCTATCGGTAACTTCTTGATAAAAAAGACCATGGGACTGTATTATAAAGTTCCCGAAGACTTTGAACAACTGGTGTATTTGGGCTTGGTATTACAAGGACAAGGAATGCGTCATGGAATGGAGGCCCATCGCCGCAACCGTCCTTATTGTATGGGTACGCTTTATTGGCAGTTGAATGACAGTTGGTCGGTTGTTTCTTGGTCGAGCATCGATTATTATGGAAACTGGAAAGCCATGCACTATCAGGCAAAGAGGGCTTTCGCTCCGGTATTGGTAGATGCAATAAAAGAAGGGGATGATTTGAATATCTATGTAATGTCCGACAAGCTGGAAGCCGATAAAGATGTCACCCTTCAGTTGCGTCTGATGGATTTTGACGGAAAAGTATTAAAGAAAAAAGAGATAAAAGGGGAAGTGCCCGCTAATGCTTCTACCTTATATCATAAGGAGAAGTACGAGGGAATGACTCCTAATCCAAGGAATACCTTCTTATTGATGACACTGAAAAACAAGAAAGGAGAAGTATTGTCCGAAGAAACTTTTTATTTCAATTTTGCCAAAGACCAGGATTTGCCCAAGGCGGATATACGCTACAAGGTAAAGCAAATGGATGGAAAGTGTGAGATAACACTGTCTTCCAAACAGTTGGCAAGGGATGTGTTTATTGAAATCCCCAAGCAGTCAGATTCTAATTCCTTGACAGTATCTTCTCTTCAGGGAGCAAGGTTCTCTGATAATTTCTTCGACCTGTTGCCGGGACAAACGAAGAAAGTGGTAGTTACTTCGGAGGAACTGATGAAAGATGGGAAATTGGATATTCGTATCCATCAATTGAGTGATACTAACTAATCAATTATATATATTATGAAACATTTAATGAGCCTGGCAGGGCTGTCTGTGGCAGGTTTAATGCTTGTATCCTGCAACACACAAGTAAAAGAAGCAAATTATCAGGTTATCCCGTTACCGCAGGAAATCTCGGTAATGGAACAGGCTGCTCCGTTCATTTTGTCGGACGGTACAAAGATTATGTATCCCGAAGGTAATGAGAGGATGCAAAAGAATGCAGAGTTTTTGGCAAGTTATATCAAAGATTTGACCGGAAAGAGCCTGAGCGTACAAGCCGGTACGGAAGGCAGGGGAATTCTTCTGCAACTGGGGGGAAGTTCGGAAAATCCTGAAGGTTATCAATTAAAAGTAACGGATGCTAATGTGGTGATATCCGGTCCGACAGAAGCCGGAGTATTTTATGGTATCCAAACTTTGCGTAAGTCTATTCCGGTGGTGCAAGGTATGGATATAGCCCTTCCTGCAGTAGAAATCAGTGACTATCCCCGTTTTTCTTATCGTGGAGCACATTTGGATGTGTCTCGTCATTTCTTCCCGGTTGACTCGGTGAAACGTTTTATTGATATGTTGGCTTTGCATAACATCAATCGTTTTCACTGGCATATCTCTGATGATCAGGGATGGAGAATTGAAATTAAGAGTCGTCCCGAATTGACAGAAATCGGTTCAAAGAGAACAGAGACTGTGATCGGACATAATACAGGTAAATATGACGGCCAGCCTTATGGTGGTTTCTATACTCAGGAAGAAGCAAAAGAAATCGTAGCTTATGCTGCCGACCGGCACATTACGGTTATTCCCGAAATCGATATGCCGGGACACATGCAGGCTGCTTTGACTGCTTATCCGGAATTGGGATGTACAGGCGGTCCGTATGAAGTATGGAAAATATGGGGTATATCGGATGATGTACTGTGTGCCGGAAATGATGAGACACTGAAGTTTATTGACGATGTGTTGGGTGAAATCATTGAGATTTTCCCATCTGAATATATTCATGTAGGTGGTGACGAATGTCCGAAAGTGCGTTGGAAGACTTGTCCGAAATGTCAGGCACGTATCAAGGCATTGGGTATAAAAGGTGATAAGAAGCATTCTGCAGAGGCTTATTTACAGAGTTTCATTATTACTCATGCAGAGAAGTTCTTGAATGATAAAGGTCGTCAGATTATAGGCTGGGACGAGATTTTGGAAGGTGGATTGGCTCCTAACTCAACTGTTATGTCATGGCGTGGCGAATCAGGTGGTATAGAGGCTGCCAAACAGCACCATGATGTAATTATGTCACCGAATACTTATCTGTATTTTGACTACTATCAGTCTAAAGATGTTGAGAATGAGCCGGAGGCCATTGGTGGTTATCTGCCCATCGAAAGAGTGTATTCTTATGAACCGATGCCTAAGTCCCTCACTCCTGAAGAACAAAAGTATATAAAAGGTGTACAGGCTAACTTGTGGACTGAATATATTCCTACTTTCAGTCAGGTAGAATATATGGAATTGCCCCGTATGTCTGCTCTGGCAGAAGTGCAATGGACAATGCCTGCGAAGAAGAATTATGAAGACTTCTTGAAACGTTTGCCTGGATTGGTAGATGTATATGATGTATATAAGTACAATTATGCTACTCATGTATTTGATGTAAATGCTGTTTTCACTCCTAATCCGCAGGATGGAACATTGGATGTGACTTTGTCCACTATTGATAATTGTCCGATTTATTACACGTTGGATGGTAGTGAACCGACCGCAGCATCGGCACAGTATACAGAACCTTTGAAACTCAAAGAAAACTGTACTTTCCAAGCTGTGGCAGTTCGTCCTACAGGAAACAGTCGCATTGTGAAAGAGGATATAGCTTTCAACAAGGCAAGCATGAAGCCTGTTACTATGTTGCAACCGGTAAATAAACAATATGAATTTAACGGTGCTCCCACTTTGGTAGATGGATTGAAAGGTAATGGAAATTACAAGACAGGACGTTGGATTGCTTTCTATAAAAATGATATGGAGGCAGTGATTGATCTGAAAGAACCGACCGAAATTCAAAGTGCTTCTATTTCTACCTGTGTAGAAAAGGGTGACTGGGTATTTGATGCCCGTGCTCTTTCTGTAGCGGTATCCGAAGACGGTCAGAACTTTAAAGAAGTTGCTTCGGAAAAATATCCGGCCATGAAGCAGGATGACAAAAACGGAGTATTTAACCATACTTTGACATTCTCACCGGTTACAGCCCGTTATGTCAAAGTGACTGCTTTGACGGAACATAGTATTCCTGCCTGGCACGGTGGTAAAGGAAATCCTGCTTTCCTGTTTGTAGATGAGATTTCGTTGAACTGATTAATTCATAGCTTGTGTGACGAAGAAACAACTATATGGAAAATTACTGGCTGTATTAGTGGGTGGCTTATTGGTATGCAGTGCATGTCACCACACTGATACGTCAGGTGCTGAAATATCTCTTGAGAAAATGAACGGCTTCCCTTCGGGGAATGCCGCTTTTCTCAAGGGAGTTTCTGCTTTATATGCAGGAATAACAGAAGACCGTTTAATAATGGCAGGTGGATGTAATTTCCCGGATATTCCTGTTGCCGATGGCGGAAAAAAGGTTTTTTATAATGAAGTTTATGCTACACCTTTATCATCAGATACAGCCTTCCGGTGGAAGCAAGTTGGCTTTTTGCCTGTAGCATCGGCGTATGGAGTAACTATTTCTACACAAAAAGGGTTAATTTGTGTTGGAGGAACTACTGCTGATGGTAGTATATCTGATGTATTTCTTTTATCTTTGCAAGAAGACGTCTTGGTAACTGACACTTTACCTTCTTTACCCATGACTATCGATAATATGGCAGGTGCTTTAATAGGTGATTTGCTTTATATCGTAGGAGGAAACGTTAATGGTGTTCCCTCTGCGGATATGTATTCGCTTGATTTGTCAAATATGGATAAAGGATGGCAGAAAGAGCCCGGTGTGCCCGGCGAGCCGAGAGTTCAACCGGTGTGCGCGGCACAAGGGGGAAAACTTTATGTTTGGGGAGGCTTTGCCCCGGCAGCAGATGGGCGCGAAGCAACCTTGTCTGTGGACGGTTATGTATATTCGCCCGAGACGAGAGTGTGGACTTCGGTAGCGACTCCGGTCGATAAAGAAGGAAAAAGCATTTCATTGGGAGGTGGAGCAGCCGTTCCTTGGGGAGAAGAAGCCATTTTATGTATTGGCGGTGTCAACAAGGATATATTCCTGAAAGCTTTGCAGGGCATTTATTCGGGAAAAGAATATCTGTCACATCCGGCGGAGTGGTATCAGTTCAATAAGAATCTGTTGCTTTATTATCCTGCAAAAGATGAATGGAGCTCTTTGGGCGAATATGAACAGGGAGCACGTGCAGGAGCTGCTTTGGTTGCTGACGGAGTTTATGCTTATATAATTAATGGTGAATTGAAACCGGGTATTCGTACCAATGAAATAAATAGAATTAAAGAGAATAGAAAATGAGGAAACTTACACTATTGGCAAGTGTGGCGGTGAGCCTGTTGCTGGCGGGTTGCGCCAAGGAACAGAAAGAGACACTTTCTGTGATTCCCGTTCCATTGAGTGCAGACTTGCAGAAGGGTGCTTTTCAATTGAATGATCAAACAAAATTATGGATAGATGCACCTCAGGAGGATAAAACGAGACTGGCAGATTATATCGCCGGCTCTCCTTTTCAATTGGATGCTGCTTTGGAAGAAGTAGTCGACAATGTTGTCATTCTTCAACAAGTAGACCGTTTGCCGGATATTACTTCGTCCGAAGGATATGTGCTGGAAGTAACTCCGAAGCAGGTGAAAATCCGGGCTGCTTCGGGTGCGGGACTTTTTTATGGTGTGCAGACATTCCTGCAAATGGTGAATGAAAAAAAGGAATTACCGGTAGGAACCGTTACCGATGAGCCGCGCTTTGCCTATCGTGGTATGATGCTCGATGTTTCCCGTCATTTCTTTGATGTGAATTTTGTGAAGAAGCAGATTGATGCTTTTGCCTATTACAAACTGAACCGTCTCCATTTACATCTGACTGATGCGGCAGGATGGCGTATTGAAATAGATAAATATCCCCGTCTTACTGAGTTTGCTGCGTGGCGTGAATTCCCCACCTGGAAAGAGTGGTGGAACAATGGTCGCCAATACAGTGAAGAAGGTAGTAAGAATGCTTATGGAGGTTATTACACCAAAGAGGATATCCGTGAATTGGTAGCTTATGCCGAATCTCGTTATATAACTGTCATTCCCGAAATAGAAATGCCGGCACATTCGGAAGAAGTATTGACTGCTTATTCCGAACTGTCCTGTACACATGAACCCTATAAGCAGGCTGATTTCTGTGTGGGCAATGAAAAGACTTTTGAGTTTCTGGAAAATGTACTGACGGAAGTGATGGAATTATTCCCGTCCGAATATATCCATATTGGTGGAGACGAGGCAGGTAAAGCATCTTGGCCGACTTGTAAGTTATGCCAGGCACGGATGAAAAAAGAAGGTCTGAAAGATGTGAATGAATTGCAGAGTTATTTGATTCATCGCATTGAAGTATTTCTGAATGGCCATAACCGTAAACTGTTGGGCTGGGATGAAATTCTTGAAGGAGGACTGGCACCTAATGCTACAGTCATGTCATGGCGTGGAACGGAAGGAGGTATGAAAGCGGTGGAATCCGGTCATAAGGCTATTATGACTCCGGGTGAGTTCTGTTATTTTGATTCTTATCAAGATGCACCGGATTCGCAGCCCGAGGCTATCGGAGGCTATCTGCCTTTATCCAAAGTCTATTCGTTCAATCCCGTTCCTGATACATTAAGTGCCGAAAAGGTGGGACTGGTGTATGGCGTGCAGGCAAATCTGTTTACAGAATATATTCCGACACCCGAGCATGCTGAAATGATGATTTATCCCCGTGTTCTTGCGTTGGCGGAAGTGGCCTGGAGTGCACCGTCAAAGAAGAATTATGAAAACTTCCATGTACGGGCTTTAAAAGCAGTGGAAGAATTGAAAAAATCCGGTTATAATCCTTTTGAACTTAAGAACGAAATCGGTAATCGTCCCGGAGCTGATAAGCCGGTGGAACATTTGGCAGTAGGGAAAAAAGTGACTTATGGTCTTGATGCGGCTTATTATCCCGGATATGCTGCGGGGGGAGATACGGCCTTGGTCGATGGTGTACGTGGCGGATGGACCTATGGTGATAAGCGTTGGCAAGGTTTCATTGACAAGAAAAGAATGGATATTACGATTGATTTGGAAAAAGAAACGGAACTTCATTTTATCGGTGCAGACTTTATGCAGGTCTGCGGACCGGAGGTATTTATGCCTGCCGAAGTGATAATTTCTATATCCGATGATGGTAAAGATTTTACAGAATTGAAGCACATCGAGCATAAAGTAGTGAAAGATGATAAGGTAACTTTTACTAATTTTGGTTGGGAAGGTAATGCGAAGGGACGTTATGTACGTTATCAGGCAACTTCCGGCGAGTTTGGTGGCTTCTTGTTTACAGATGAAGTTGTAATTAAATAAATGACTATGATACGAAAACTGAGTATTTTGACCGGTGCCGCATTGTTTTCTTTGCTGACTGCAATGGCGCAAAAAGAACCGGCCGATTATGTAAATCCTTTTGTGGGGACTACTAATTATGGGACAACTAATCCCGGTGCGCTTTGTCCGCAGGGAATGATGTCGGTCACACCTCTCAATGTGTTGGGGGCTGTTCCCGAAAATAAGATTAACAAGGATAGTACCTGGTGGTCTACTCCTTACGAGTTTAATAATAAGTATATGACGGGATTTGCTCATGTCAACCTGAGTGGTGTGGGTTGCCCCGAATTAGGCTCTTTGTTGCTGATGCCGACCACCGGAAAGCTGAATGTTGATTTTAATACTTACGGAAGTGTGTACAGCAATGAATCGGCTACTCCCGGCTATTATACCAATGTATTGGATAAGTATAATGTGAAGTGCGAAGTGACTGCTACTCCTCGCACCAGTATGGCACGTTTCACTTTTCCGGCAGGACAAAGCAATATCTTATTAAATTTGGGTGAAGGATTGACAAACGAGAGTGGTGCTACAGTGCGTTTTGTCAATGACCGTGAGATTGAAGGAACCAAATTGCTGGGTACTTTTTGTTATAATCCGCAAGCTGTATTCCCGATATATTTTGTGATGCGCATTAATAAAGTTCCGGCAAAGCGCGGCTACTGGAAAATGATGCGTCCGATGGGTGTGGAAGCACAGTGGGATGACACGGCAGGCAAGTATAAACTTTACACTTCCTATACAAAGGAAATGAGTGGTGACGATGTCGGTGCATGGTTTACTTTTGACTCGACAGTGAGCGAAACGATAGAAGTCAGCATGGGGGTATCCTTTGTGAGCATTGAGAATGCACGTTTGAATCTGGAAAAGGAGCAACCGTTCGGAACCACCTTCGACAAGCTGCGTGCCGAAGCGCGTAAGATGTGGAATGATGACCTTTCACGTGTCACAGTCAAAGGCGGAACTGAAGAACAAAAAGGAGTATTCTATACAGCCATGTATCATACCCTCATTCATCCGAATATCCTTCAGGACGTTAGCGGTCAATATCCGCAGATGGAAGGTGATAAGATTCTGACTACCAACCGTAACCGTTATACTGTATTTTCATTGTGGGATACATACCGCAACGTACACCAACTGATGACATTAGTGTATCCTGAGCGCCAGATGGATATGATTCATACCATGCTCGGCATGTATAAGGAACATGGATGGTTTCCCAAATGGGAACTTTACGGACGTGAGACACTGACAATGGAAGGCGATCCTTCTATTCCGGTTATCGTGGACAGTTGGATGAAAGGTCTTCAGGACTTCGACATCAACTTGGCATATAAAGGAATGTATAAGTCTGCCACTACTCCGGGTAAGGATAACCTGATGCGTCCGGATAATGATGACTATATGGCAAAGGGATATGTGCCGATGGAAAGCCAATATGATAATTCTGTTTCACATGCCCTAGAATATTATGTGGCAGATTATGCGTTGTCTACTTTGGCTGAAGAATTGGGAAAGAAAGAAGATGCCAAGTTGTTCCGCAAACGTTCCATGGGTTATAAGAATTATTTCTGCAAAGAGTTTGGTACTCTTCGTCCCATTACGAAGGAAGGCAGATTTTATGAACCGTTCGATCCCAAAGAAGGAGCAAACTTTGCACCCAGTCCCGGTTTCCATGAAGGAAATGCATGGAATTACACATTCTTTGTTCCTCATGATATTAAAGGGCTGACAAAATTGATGGGCGGTGACAAGAAGTTTGTAGATAAGCTGCAAAGTGTGTTCGATGAAGGAAATTATGATCCCGCCAACGAACCCGACATTGCTTATCCGTACTTATTCAGCCGTTTCAAAGGCGAAGAATGGCGTACCCAGAAATTGGTAAAAGAGTTGTTGGCCAAACACTTTACTACCAAACCCGACGGTATTCCCGGAAATGATGATACAGGTACTATGTCTACATGGGCTATCTTCAGCATGATGGGATTGTATCCTGATTGTCCCGGTGTACCCGAATATACATTAACTACTCCGACTTTTGATGAGGTAACTATTAAGCTTGATCCTGAATATTGGGGTAAAGATAAACTGGTTATCAAAAAAGAAGGCCATGGAGATTACATCAAGGAAATCAGATTAGGAAATAAGAAAATAAACAAATACCTTATTTCTCATGATGACTTGATAAAGGCGGGAGAGATTACTTTTGTTGTTACAGACCATATCAATAAATAAGAAAAACTATGAATACTAAACGATTTTTATGTGCCGCATTGGGAGCTATCTGTTCCCTTGCTTTCATGCAAGCGCAGGTAAGAACCGAGCAGACCTTTGAAAAAGGGTGGAAGTTCACTCGTGAAGACAATGCAGACTTTGCGAAGCCCGGATTTAATGATGCCAAGTGGCAGAATGTCACCGTCCCTCACGACTGGGCTATCTACGGGCCATTCAGTATAAATAATGATAAGCAGGAGATGGCAATTACCCAGGACGGACAAACAGAAGCAATGGAACATGCCGGACGTACCGGCGGGCTTCCTTTTGTGGGAACAGGGTGGTATCGCCTCAATTTTGATGCTCCTTCTTTTGAGAAAGGCAAGAAAGCTACATTGATATTTGACGGTGCCATGAGTCATGCCCGTGTATATATCAACGGACAAGAGGCAGGATACTGGCCTTATGGCTATAATTCATTTTATGTGGATGCCACTCCTTATCTGAAACCGGGAGAGAAAAACGAACTGGCAGTCCGCCTGGAAAACGAACGTGAATCTTCACGCTGGTATCCCGGGGCAGGATTGTATCGCAATGTACATTTGGTGGTGACAGAAGATGTACATATTCCCACATGGGGAACGGTTATCACAACTCCCGTTGTAGAGGACGGTTTCGCAAGAGTTAATGTGAAGACCGATTTAGTGATGCCTGAAGGAAAAAACGTCGGTAATTACCGCATTGTAACTGAAATTCTGAACCCCGAAGGAAAGAGAATTTCTTCGGATGACAGACCGGGAGATAAACTGGACGGGAATTTCTTTAATCAGAATTTTGTTGTGTACCGTCCTTCTTTATGGTCGCCTGAAAATCCGGCATTGTATACCGCAGTTTCCAAAGTATACGATGGAGAGACATTGAAGGATGAATATACGACTCGTTTTGGTATCCGTACATTGGAGATTATCCCTGACAAGGGCTTCTTCCTGAATGGTAAACTGACAAAATTCAAAGGCGTTTGTAATCACCATGATTTAGGTCCTTTGGGAGGAGCGGTAAATGATGCGGCCATCCGCCGCCAAATCCGTATCTTGAAGGATATGGGCTGTAACGCTATCCGTACTTCTCACAATATGCCTGCTCCTGAACTGGTAGAGGCGTGTGATGAAATGGGTATGATGTTGATGCCGGAATCATTTGATGAATGGAAATCGGCAAAAATGGCGAATGGCTATCACAAGATATTCGATGAGTGGGTTGAGAAAGACCTGGTAAATCTTATTCGTCACTATCGCAATAATCCGAGTGTTGTGATGTGGTGTATCGGTAATGAAGTGCCCGACCAATGGAATGGAAATAACGGACCTAAACTTTCACGTATGTTGCAGGATATCTGTCATCGCGAAGACCCGACCCGTCCGGTCACTCAGGGTATGGATGCTCCAGATGCTGTAGTCAACAATAATATGGCGGCTACTATGGACATAGCCGGATTCAATTATCGTCCCCACAAGTATCCCGAAAACTATAAGAAGCTGCCGCAACAGATTGTTTTGGGCAGTGAGACTGCTTCTACTGTCAGCTCTCGCGGTGTGTATAAATTCCCTGTGACGCGTCAGGCCATGAAGAAGTATGACGACCATCAGTCTTCATCATACGATGTGGAACACTGCGGATGGTCTAACTTGCCCGAAGACGACTGGATTTGGCATGATGACAAACCATGGGCTATCGGAGAATTTGTATGGACAGGTTTTGATTATCTGGGCGAGCCGACACCTTATTATACTGATTGGCCCAGTCACTCTTCTTTATTTGGCATCATTGACCTTGCCGGTCTGCCGAAAGACCGTTACTATCTCTACCGCAGCCATTGGAATAAGGATGAAGAGACTCTTCATATCCTTCCTCATTGGACATGGCCGGGACGGGAAGGAGAAGTTACTCCGATTTTTGTCTATACCAACTATCCTTCGGCAGAAGTGTTTATCAACGGTAAGAGTCAGGGTAAGCGTACCAAAGATTTGAGCGTTACTCCTGAAAATAGTGCTGATTCAGCATCTACAGCCAACTTTAAACGCCAGCAACGTTATCGCCTGATGTGGATGGATACGAAGTATGAACCGGGAACAGTAAAAGTAGTGGCTTATAATGACAAAGGAGAAGCAGTTGCCGAAAAGGAAATTCACACTGCCGGCAAGCCCGACCATATCGAACTGGTAGCCGACCGTAACGAAATCAAGGCAGATGGTAAGGACTTGTCATTTGTAACTGTAAGAGTAGTAGACAAGGACGGTAATTTGTGCCCTGATGCTCAACATCTTATCAAATATTCGGTGAAAGGGGCAGGAACTTATCGTGCCGGAGCTAATGGCGACCCTACATCAATAGAGCTTTTCCATCTTCCACAGATGAAAGTTTTCAATGGAATGATGACCGCCATTGTCCAAAGTACCGATAAGCCGGGCGAAATAACATTGACCGCAACCGGTAAAGGACTTAAATCAGGTAAGTTGGTTTTAATGAGTAAGTAAAGAGATTTGTTTAAATTCCCTCTATCTGTGCCCCGCTTGATTTTATTAAGCGGGGCTTTTTATATTAAAATAGTTAGAAAATAATTCGGGATATCTGCAGTTAGCTCTGAAAAAGTTGCTAAATTTGTTCCCATATTTAATATGCTGTTTAGAAATCTTAATATTTTATTACTATATTATGTTGACCCAAATCATAAACGCGAAGATACTTACCCCTCAGGGATGGTTAAAGGACGGTTCGGTCCTGATGCGTGACAACAAAATTTTAGAAGTAACAAATTGTGACCTGGCTGTTATCGGAGCTGAACTGATTGACGCCAAAGGTATGTATGTAGTTCCCGGCGGTGTGGAAATCCACGTTCATGGCGGTGGTGGCGGAGACTTTATGGAAGGTACCGAAGAGGCTTTCCGTACAGCTGTTAACGCCCACATGAAACACGGTACTACCAGTATTTTCCCAACTCTTTCTTCATCTACCGTGCCGATGATTGAAGCGGCTGCCGAAACCTGTACCAAGCTGATGGCAGAGCCTGACAGTCCGATACTTGGTCTTCATCTTGAAGGACATTACCTTAACATGAAGATGGCAGGCGGCCAGATGCCTGAAAACATAAAAGACCCGGATCCGAAGGAATATATCCCTATTGTAGAGAAGTGGGGCTGTATCAAGCGTTGGGATGCTGCACCCGAATTGCCGGGTGCCATGCAGTTTGGTAAGTATATCACAGGAAAAGGCATCTTGGCTTCTGTGGCACATA